>ODAI011845107.1_pt1 | contig 19276 bp, 18 predicted proteins | sample 1539321 | NCBI WGS metagenome assembly ODAI01 (sample SAMN02144231, study PRJEB22623) | gut metagenome | biome: sheep rumen | host: Ovis aries | place: New Zealand
ATTCCTTACTTTCTTCGGCGCGAAGAAAGAAGCAAAGAAGCATCCACCCCCTCCAAGGCCTCCCCCTATATGGGGAGGTGCAACTGACTACGAGGGAAGACCCTCTCCGTCAGGGTTTTGGTATGCCCCGCAAAGCCTGTGCCCCTTCGGGGCGGGGCATGATTTTCTACATCCCTGCTTACGCCGCCCCTTGAGAAGGGGCTCAACTTCATGCTGGGGCCAGGTCCGGAGTTAAAGTTTCCTACCGAGACAATGCTGTAATCGAGTCCGTCTATTTACTCTGCCTGTATCGAGCCGAAAGATTATAGAAGATGTAATCACTTTTGTTATTCACTTGCATTCATTTCCGTCTCCTTTGCTTATCGAAGAGTTTGGAGTGGGTTCCGAGGCGCACGAGATGGATTACTTTCTGCTCTGGGTCTTTCCATATGAGAAGAAAGTCATCCTCAACATGGCACTCTATACAATTTTTATATTGTCCTTTTAGAGGGTGTGGCAAGTATTTTGCTGGCACTGTACCTGAACGTCCGAGGTGTTCAAGTACTTTCTGAAGTTCATCAAGTTTATGTTCGTCAAACTTCACAGCCTTCAAGTCTTTCTTGAACTGGGAAGACTGTTTGAGTGTATACTCGTAATGTGGTTTCTGTCCCATTCGCTTCAGAGACTTTTGACGTAGTCTTTGAAATTGGTGATATCAAGTGTTTCGAGATCAGCACCATTCTCACACTCTTCAATGGCAGCACGAGTCTCAGCATTTGGAACATATTCCCATTCTATTTTCTCTGCCTTTGCTTTACGCCGAATAGAACGTACGAACTTAATCGTCTGTTCCATCAAATCCTCATTACCCATGATGTGGCTCATTTCATTGAGCAAAGATTTTTCTAATGTTATTGCTGCCATAACCGTATCTCTTTTTATATCGTGGGCAAAGATACGAAAAGTTTTTGGAACTTATCGCATTTTGCTTGGATTTTTAATCTTATTTTTTAATGTTCTCTCGACCCTATTGATGCTGGGGCCAGGTCCGATACTTCATAATTCCTTACTTTCCTTACTTTCTTCGGCGCGAAGAAAGAAGCAAAGAAGCATCCACCCCCTCCAAGGCCTCCCCCTATATGGGGAGGATGCAACCGCTCCTCCTGTCGCTCTTACATTAAGGTATCCTCGACCCATCAAAGGGTCGGGATGGTTTTCATCGACTACGCTAAACGCTGGTCGATTATATGAGCGGAGCCTTTGCCCCTACGGGGTGAACTTTGAATTTTTATTGGCTGCGCGATGAAGTACCTTAGAGCCTTGTGGCTGTTGTAGCTACTTATTTTGGCCTCAATGTGGAAGAAAGAAAAAATCCGATTGTTGAGGACGATTTCGGGGTGTCCCCCTTTTATGGCCTCTTGAGAAATGATTAGAGAAGAGCAAAAACAATATTGGACGATGCGGATACGGCCTCATGAGAGGCTGTGGCATATCGATTTGGGTGAAATATGGCGCTACCGCGACCTGATAGAACTGTTCGTCAGGCGCAATATCGTGGTGCAGTATAAGCAGACCATCTTGGGGCCGCTGTGGTATCTGATACAACCCATCCTCACGGTGATTATGAATATGGTGGTGTTTGGCGGCATCGCCAAGATGAGTACCGACGGGATGCCCCAGGCCCTGTTTTATATGGCGGGCAACATATGTTGGTTCTATTTCTCTGACTGTCTGAATCAGACGTCAAACACATTCACTGCCAACCAGAATATGTTTGGCAAGGTCTATTTTCCCCGTCTAGTGGTGCCCATCGCTGTGGTGATATCCAATCTGTTGCGATTTGTCATACAGATAGGACTCTTTGTCGTACTCTATCTCTATTTCTTTATGGCAGACGCTCCTATCGCCCCCAATTGGACTATTCTGCTTACGCCCCTTTTGGTCGTGATGTTGGCAGGTCTGGGCCTTGGCTTTGGCATTCTGATTTCATCGCTTACTACGAAGTATCGCGACTTCACGATCCTCTTCACCTTCATCGTCCAACTCTGGATGTATGCCACGCCTATTGTCTATCCTCTCAGCATGGTGGAAGAAGGCACCCTTCGCACGCTCATCATGGCCAATCCGATGACCTCTATCATCGAGGCTTTTAAGTATGCTACGTTGGGACAGGGCTTTTTCTCTTGGTATGCCTTAGGCTATAGTTTCCTGTTTATGAGCGTGCTACTGGTCTTCAGCGTCGCTATATTTAATAAGGTACAACGTAATTTCATGGATACCGTATGATAGTGAATAATGAATAGTGAAAAGTGAATAATGAAGGCAATAGAGTTTAATCACGTAGGCAAGCAGTATCGCTTGGGATTGGTTTCTACGGGAACCTTCAGCCGCGACTTGAGTCGTTGGTGGGCGATGAATGTCTTGGGAAAGGAAGACCCGTTCCTGAAGATTGGTGATACCAACATACGTTCAACGAAGGGCGAGAGCGAATTCGTATGGGCGCTGAAGGATATCAATTTCAGCGTGGAGCAAGGCGACGTGGTAGGTATCATCGGCAAGAATGGTGCTGGTAAGAGTACCTTGCTGAAATTACTCTCTCGTGTGACAGCCCCAACCGTTGGTGAGATCAACGTCTGTGGGCGCATCGCCTCGCTACTTGAAGTGGGAACAGGCTTCCATCCAGAGATGACGGGCCGTGAGAACATCTATATGAACGGCGCCATTATGGGCATGACGAAGGCAGAGATTACCCGCAAGCTCGACGAGATCATCGACTTCTCCGGCTGCGAACGATATATCGACACCCCCGTCAAGCGCTATTCCTCCGGCATGAAGGTGCGCTTGGGCTTCTCTGTTGCCGCCCATTTAGAGCCGGAAATCCTCGTGGTCGATGAGGTGCTGGCCGTGGGTGATGCCGAGTTCCAGAAGAAAGCCATCGGCAAAATGCAGGATGTGTCGAAAGGAGAAGGAAGGACTGTTCTATTTGTGAGCCATAATATGACAAGTGTGAAGAGTTTATGTCAAAAAGGGCTTATCCTTAATAATGGCATGATTGACTACCAAGGTGATATCCAGAGTACAATAGAACGATATCTGACTAATCAAATGGACAGGTCTGCGACTTCACTTGAGACAATTAATGACAGAAAAGGCAATGGATTACTACGCATCACCAACATTTTGTTATTAGATAAAGATGGACATAGTAAAGATGTCTTTGAGGTTGGGGAGAAACTCTTCATTAAAATTGAATATGATAAAAAAGAAGGATCTTCTCAGCTGAAACATACGCAAATCGATATTGGCATCAACAACATGATGAATGTTCGAGTTACCTGGCTAAGTACACAGATTTTTTATGATACGATGCCTGACGACTCAGACGTTATAGTGTTTGAGATACCAGAATTGCTTTTGTCAGAAGGAGATTATAATTTTAACTTGTATTGTAATTCGGAAATGGGCATTGTGGATTGGCTGCAGAATGTTGGTCACTTGCGTGTAGTATTTCATGATTATTACAAGACTGGCCGTGAGATTCCTTTGTCTCAAGGCTATTGTATCACTAACTATAGAATTAAATAAAATGAGAAAAATTTGGCATTTCTTATTAGAGCACTTACGTATTAATAAAATATTAGAAAAAGAAGATAAGATATTAGAATTTCAGAAAGAGATCTTATATGCTCAACGCTTTAATAACACCATTACTGATAGCGAATGGTTAAGACATCAAAACTTCTCTCCAGGAAGATGGGCTGTTGATTATAGTTTCTTATTTGTCCTTTTTAAAATCCTTAATTCTATGAGACCAACTAATGTTATAGAGTTTGGCTTGGGGCAGTCGTCCAAAATGATACACCAATATGCTTCATATTACCAAAAAGATGCGATAACGATAGAACACGACAAGGATTGGGTGGACTTCTTTCAGAAGGATAAGCAAGGTGATTACGATATCAACATTAAATTAATGGATTTGGAAATGGTCAATTACAAGGATACAGAAACTCGTACGTATGCAGAAATAGAAGAATATTGCAACGGAAATAAGTATGATCTGATTGTGGTCGATGGACCTTTTGGATCAGAGCATTACTCACGATCCCAGATCATTAATCTCGCAAAAGAAAATTTAGCAAAATCATTTTGTGTTATCATTGATGACACCAATAGAATTGGTGAAATGGAAACTATATCTGAACTTTTTACTGTATTAGATAGCCAAAAGATCGAATATTGTCATAAAACGTATAAGTCCATCAAATCATTCACCGTAGTATGTTCAAAAGACCTTCGTTTCCTGACAACTTTGTGATAGTATGATGAGAATCTTGTTTATATTGTCTTTCCTATGTGTTTTTTCTACTAATTGTTTTCCTCATGAGCGGGATAGCGTCCGTAATTATTGGGTAGAACAATTGATGCGGTTGTCATCTCCTGTTATTGATAATCTTTCTAAAGACTCGTTAAAAATAACTATGCCGATAACCCAAAGACAAGATTATCAATATCTGGAAGCATTTGGCCGCACATTCTGTGGCATGTCGAGATGGTTGAATCTCAAGGATGATTCAGAAGAAGAAATAATAAGAGCCACTGTTAGAAATAAGGTCGTTAAATGTTTTCAAAATGGGTTTAGTCCAGATTCTTTTGATTATTTCAACTTTGATAATGGCACCCAGCCTTTAGTTGATGCAGCTTTCATCGCTCAGGGACTGATGCGCGCTCCTCTTATTTGGAATATGCTTGACGAAGATACCAAAAGTAGAATAATAGAAGTATTTATTTCTTTACGTAGAGTAAAACCACATCCCAGTAATTGGATGTTATTCGCATCTATGATAGAAGCTTTTATATTAGACAAGACTGGGATATGTGATGAGAATAGGCTTTTAGAGGGTATTAATGCTTTTATTTATGCCTTTTATGTAGGTGACGGAGTATATGCTGACGGTATAAACTATGACAATAATTATTATAATAGCTATGTCATTCATCCTATGCTGATGGATATTCTTCTTTTATTGCAGGATAAAGGTCTACACAGTATTCATGAGTGCCAATTGTTAGAAGCAAAAAGATACCATCGGTACTCTCAGTGGATGGAACGGCAGATTTCGGAAACTGGATCCTTGCCCGTATATGGAAGGTCTGTTGTTTATCGTTTGGGAATGTTGCATGCACTGGCTGAGTATGTATGTGTTTCAGATTCTATATTGCCTATGGGGCAAATAAGAACAGCGATGACACAGGCCCTTATACATCAACTGGACGAAAGAGATTATGATGAACATGGTTTTTTGAAAGTGGGATATAATGATTATCAGCCAGAATTGGCAGAGTCATATATTAGTACAGGAAGTTGTTATCTGTGTTCAACTTTTTTTCTTCCATTGGGTTTGCCCCGTAATCATGTCTTTTGGAAAGATAATGCAGAGGATTGGACATCATTAAAACTATTTAATGGCGAGCAAACTTCAACCTGTGACAAAGCTTTTCATGAGAGTGATACTTACTCAATTCTATTGAAAAGATACTTTTATAAGTATCGTTACCTCAGGAAACCTGAGAAGCGACTGGTCAATACTGTTTTTCTATTATTCTCTATTCTTGCTGTAGGAGGGTATTTCCTTTGTTTAATGATTTATTTTCATTATCGAAAATGTCGTATCTAAGAACAAGTTAAATATGCAGATGGAATATACTTTTTCAATAATCATACCTCATTACGATATTCCAGACTTGCTGATGCGATGTCTGAAATCGATACCTGTATCTGAAGATATACAGGTGATCGTGGTGGATGATAACAGTCCAGATGCCGATACATATTTAGAGAGGTATCCTGAATTGTCGCGTCCTTATCTGGAGTTTATTCGTGCTCCTAAAAATGGAGGGGCGGGTTATGCCAGAAACGTAGGACTAAGCCATGCAAAAGGAAAATGGTTACTTTTTGCTGATGCTGATGATTTTTTCGTTGATAATATGTATGATGTTATTTCCAAACATGCAGAATCTGAGGCTGATGTTATCTTCTTTCGAAAAAGGAGTGTACTCTCCGATGACATTCATCGCGAGTCTCCAAGAGATGAATATTTGGATAGAATAATGGATATTTATCTTAAATCGGGTGATGAGTTGCAATTAAGAACAAGATATCGTGTTCCATGGGGTAAAATGATTAAGAAAAGCCTGCTAGAGAATTATAATATTCGTTTTGATGAAATTAAGTATTCTAATGATCTTCTTTTTTCTACATATGTAGGCTGTTATGCTAAGACAATAAAAGCCGTTGATAATATTCTTTATATCGTGACATTTCGCGAAGGTTCTATGACTGCCAGGATTTGTTCAAAACCTGATGAATTAAGAATTAGAGCAGATGCAGCATTCAGATCAGATCGTTTTCTACTTCAACACGACTTGTGTCAAAAAAGACATGTTGCTTATTATACGAGGAAAATGCTCATTCAAGACCGGAGATTATTTAAATACTATTTCTTTAAACTTGACGAAATATACCCATCCAAGTTGTCTGCTTTAAATGATATAAGAAAGGGGCAAAATTTGCTATATCAGGTGGTATTATATGTTTATGTGTGTTGGATATTGATAACTCGAAAGATAATATTATAGTCCCTTTAAATAATTATTGCTAATAACAAATATGGATTTTCTTTTTGTTTCAAGGGAAAGGGCGATAATGAACAATGTCCAAGTCGGAGGAGGTGTTCGTTCCACATTGTTGATAGAGGCTCTATCTAGGTTGGGGCAAGTGGATGTGATTTCATTTGCTAAAGAGCCTGTTGAATCCACTATTCCCAATTGTAATGTGATTTTCAGTGGGGAAACACCTAAAAGAGTTTTTACACGCAAGGACTGGTTCCGTCAGATATTTTTTTTGTTTTTTGCGCCTTGGAGCCCTAAGGGTTATTACTTGGTTAATAAAGAAGAGGAAAGCATCATCTCTCGTTACTATAACGAAAAGCATTATGACTATGTTGTCTGCCATTTTCTCTATGATGCCATTATATGTGGTTTGACGAAGTACGCAGATAAGCTGATTGTCGATGTCGATGACGATATGGTCTCCATCGCAAAACGACATTATGCGAATACTCCTATCCGCCCATTTTTTAATTTGATAAAAGTTTCCTGGAAGGCAATCATGATAGGCATGATGCAACACCGCCTATTGCGACGCATCAAATTATCTTTTTATTCGAACGCCAGCGAACCACCATACAAGAAATCTGTTTTACTTCATAATGTCCCTCTTCTTTCAAATCCATGCAGTGATTTGTCAGAAAATACTCCAATGCGTATTTTGTTTGTCGGGAATATTGATTTCTCTCCCAACAAGAAAGGAATCTTGCATTTTGTGGAGTCCATTTTTCCAATTATTAAGGAGAAAATCCCCACAGTCGAAATAAATATTGTGGGATTATGTAAAGATCAATGCACCAGATTAAAGTTGTGTTCTGTAAAAGGCGTTAATGTCCTTGGATTTGTGGACTGTCTGCATGACGAGTATCAGAATTGTCGAGCGGTCATCGTTCCTATATATCAGGGTGCCGGTACAAGCATTAAATTTATAGAAGCGATTATGATGAATCGCCCTATTATATCTACTCAGATGGGAGCGCGCGGATTTAATAGCGCATTTCAAGCGAATCAGCATTACTTATTAGCAAACAACGACCACGAGTTTGCCAATCAGGTAGTTAGCGTGCTATCTTCTTTAGATAAAGCCAACGTAATGGCGCATAATGCTTACGAGATTGGTAAGTTACACTTTTCAAAGAATTACTTTTTTGATGTTGTCAAGAAATCTGTTGATGCCATTTCGGGACATCAAACATCAATGAATTAGGTATGTCTTACAAGTGTCAATAAGAAAAACTTTAATTTATAAGAAGAAATGAGTCCTCAATTTAGTATTATAATACCTCATTACGATATTCCAGACTTGCTGATGCGGTGTCTGAAGTCCATCCCCGTGTCTGAGGATATCCAGGTGATTGTGGTGGATGACAATAGCGCGGATGCTGACACGTACTTGGATAAGTACCCGGAATTGTCGCGCCCCTATCTGGAGTTTATCAGGACTACAAAGGGGAAAGGGGCTGGCTATGCCAGGAATGTGGGATTGGATCATGCCAAGGGCAAATGGATAATCTTTGCTGATGCCGATGATTTCTTTGTTGAGAACATGTCTGACATCATTTACTCATATGTTGATTCAGAGGCAGATGTCATATACTTTAAAATCAAGTCGGTTCTGTCTGAAGATATAAACATAGCGACTATCCGAGATGCTCATGTAAATAAAAATATAGACCAATACCTGCTGGATGGTGACGAATGGCCTGTAAGAGCGCAAATGTTTGGGCCATGTGCTAAAATGATCAAAAGAAACCTAATGGTTAAATACAACATACGTTTTGACGAAGTAATGTATGCTGATGATGCCTTTGGTGTTTTACAGATAGGTTATTATGCCGTGACTATTCGAGTTGATGACAGGGTACTTTATGTTGTAACTACTCGTCCTGGTTCACAAACATTTCATTTTTGTTCTAAGCCTAATGAACTAAGACTAAGGGCAGAGGCGGCTTTTCGGATGGATCAGTTTATGCTGCGAAATGATTTTTGCAGAGAGCATCGGTTGAAGAACTTTCTCTTGATCATGTATAATAGAGACCGAAAGCTGTTCAAGGAATTTTTCTTTAAACTTGATGAGATTTATCCTTCAAAATTATCGGCATTGCGGGATATTAGTAGGAACAAGCCTATAAGGTTTAAAGTCAAATTTTATTTGTATTCACTGTTGCTTTGGACAAGGATTCTGTGATTATTTCGGAAAATATGAAAACGATGTGTCCTGCGTTTAGTATTATCATACCTCATAAAGACATCCCAGACCTTCTGATGCGGTGCCTGAGGTCTATACCTGTTTCTGAGGATATACAGGTAATAGTAGTGGATGACAACAGCGCGGATGCAGATACATATTTAGAGAGGTATCCGGAGTTATCGCGTCCTTATATAGAGTTTATTCGTACAACAAAAGGAGGCGGGGCAGGATTTGCAAGGAATGTCGGATTAGATTATGCAAAAGGTAAGTGGCTTTTGTTTGCGGATGCTGATGATTTTTTTGTAAACGATTTTGAGCGGATATTGGAGAAATATAAAAATGGACATGCAGATTTGGTGTTCTTTAATGCAATTGGTGTTTTTTCAAATGATATAAAATGTAAAAGTAATAGAGGGAAACAGCTGTTGTTTGAAAAATATCATAAGTCTGGAGATATCAACATTTTTAGGTATGGAGATTCAGTGCCATGGGGAAAGATGTTTAGTTCAAGATTAATCAAAGACTATAGCATATTATTTGATGAAACACCTGTGGCAAATGATTATATGTTTTCTGTTAAAACTGGTGTCTTGGCAAAAGAAATTAAGGCTGATTCAACTCCTATATATGTTGTGACGGTGAGAGAACATTCGCTTAGTTACTTATATGCTGATACAAAAGAAAAATTGTTGATTCGTTTTGATGTGTCTGCTCGTATCTACAAGTTTCTGAAAGAACATGGGTATGGCCATGTTGATCCTAGGTTATGTAACCTGTCTGCCAGGATATTCCGTCGATATCCTTTTTTGTTTTTACGAAAAATGATATGGTTACATAACAATGGTATCGGTGTGATGAACCTGCTCCCTAAAATAATGTATATAGCTCTACTTCCTAAATATAGAAAAGTATCCAAAAGAAAAACGTCATATAGACCAATTTGAATGATTCTTTTATTTATACATATAATGCATTGTGCAAAAGTAAAGCCTCAGGAAAACAATATGTTAGTATGTCGTATAGGATATTCCTCTGCAGAAACTCTCTCGTTATAGTTAAAGAAAAGTACCTCTTCTAATCTTATGAATTGTGTTGTTAGTGTAATTGTTCCTAATTATTGCCATTCAAAATATTTGGATGAGCGAATCCAAAGCATTCTGAATCAGACGTATCAGGACTTTGAGCTGATTATTTTGGATGATTGTTCGCCCGATAATGGAGCGAGCAAAGAGATCATAGAGCGATATAGGAGTAATCCGCATGTAAGCCACATAGTGTATAATGAAGTAAATTCTGGTTCTCCATTTAAACAATGGCGTAGAGGTTTAGAACTTGCAAAAGGGGAATATGTATGGATTGCGGAGAGTGATGACAGTTGTAAGCCAACAATGTTGATAACGTTACTTAGAGCCTGTGTTGAAACCAAAGCAGTTTTAGCTTTCTGCAAATCGATATGCTTCAAAGAAACAGAGAAAATCCAATATATTAATAGCCTGCAAAAAAGTTTTAATAATGATTTTACCTTATCAGGCTTTGATTTTATTCGTTTACATCTCTCTGAAGGTTGTCGGATAGTGAATGCAAGTTCTGTTATTTTTAGAAGAGAGATAGCAATGGACATTAATCGACAATATGAAGAAATGAAAGCTAGTGGTGACTGGTTGTTTTGGATTGAGATGGCAGAAAGAGGTAAAGTGTGCTATGTGAATCATGAACTAAACTATTTTAGAAGGCTTGATTCATGCGTCACTTGGAAAAAATCAAAAAGTGGAAATGCAGACAAGGAATATTTGAAAATAGTCAATTATCTCATAGAAAAAAAACTGATTTCTTACCGGAAAGAGTTTAAGATAAGAATTAAAAGAATTTACATAATTTTTCGCAAAGATTACGAATTCGAAACAGCAAAATCAGAATTATTTAAACTTTGGGATAGGTACATGATATATAGATTATTCCTTCCATTCTATATTCTTTATCGAATATTAAAAAAATATTAAATAAAATAAGGGAACTATATATCTGATGACTCCAAAAAATAAGTGCAGATGAAAGAGTCGTAAAAGAAAAATACACTAAATTTTCGCAAGTGATTTGACATCGTTATGGATATATTGGTTTGTATTCAACACAATTTTGTAATGCCATGTGGGGTGTTGCTATTATCTCTGATAACAAATAATTCTCAAGAGGAGGTTCATATTCATTGCATTTGTAATCGTGATGTAACAGATGACGACAAAAAGGCTCTTCGCAAGATTGTTGAAGGAAAAGCTCAAAACAGTATACAATACTATACTTTCCAAACAAATCATATCGATTCATATCCAGGATTAAGAGGTACACATTTTGGAGAATCAAATTATTATAGACTTTTTTCCTCTAGTATTCTTCCAAGTTATATCCATCGGATTCTTTATCTGGATTCGGATATGATTATTAACGGCTCAATAAATGATTTATATGCCACCGATATCAAAGATTATGCTGTTGCAGGGATAATAAATCCCATGACAGAAAGACAGAAGTGTAGAATTAATAAATATTTAAATGCTTCTGATGTTTACATTAATACAGGCGTACTACTTATTAATCTGGATTATTGGCGATCTTATAGGGTGGAAAGAGCTTTTGTTGATTTTATTGAAAAGGATCCCCAATGGATACTATTTGTTGATCAGGATGTCTTAAATGTAGTGCTGAAAGGAAAAATAAAGCTATTGCCAATAAAATATAACTTACAAAACAAATTCTTATATAGAGACAAATATTTGCATAAAATATTGAAGAATCAGTATGGTGAACTTAGAGAGGCGCGGGAAAATCCTGTAGTAGTTCATTTCACTGGAGCTGATAAGCCATGGATGAAGCATTGCGAACATCCATTTAGGGAATTGTTCGAAAAATATCAGAATGAAACAGAATGGAAAGGTGTGGTTTATACAGTTCCTATAAAGTTTTTTTTGAGAAGAAAATTATATAACTTTGTTAAGACTCTTTTTGAAAGAAGGTGAATTTCTGTATGGTTATTTTGATAAATAATTGTGTAAATGATAACCTACTCATTTGTTATTCCTCATAAGAATACACCCGACTTATTGCAGAGGTGTTTGAATAGTATTCCACAGCGTAATGATGTGGAAGTTATTATTGTGGATAACAATAGTTCGACAGATATTGTAGATTTTGAGCATTACCCAGGAAGTGAAAGAAGTGATATTACCATAATCAAGGATAATAATAGTATAGGAGCTGGCGGAGCCAGAAATACAGGGCTTTCTCAAGCCAAAGGGAAATGGGTGCTATTTGCGGATGCTGATGACTATTATGAAAAAGGTTTTATAGATGTTTTGGATCAATATAAAGATTGTGATGCAGATGTCGTCTATTTTAACCATCAAATGGTTAGAGAAGGGAAGACGATAAAGAATCGATATCCTTTTGTTGATAGATATGATGTCTCTAATAGCGCGACTTTAGATGCTGTGAAATACCGATTTAATGTTCCATGGATCAAAATGGTAAAAAAAGCATTCCTAACATCAAAAAAGATCAATTTTGAAGAAACACCTGTAGGGAATGACGTTTTTTTTAGCTATCAGGTTGGGTTCTTGGCAAGAAAAGTTTTTGTTGATAAAGCCATAATCTATAATTACGTCATTAATAATAATAGTACTATTCGACGTAAAAAGAATAATGAGGCTTTCTATCTTGCTCAATTAAGCCATCATTATCAATGCAATCGTTTTTATGAATATGTTGGTTATCCTTCATGGAGCCGAGGTATCGTTAGATTGTTTTCGGCAATTATCGTAAAAAAAGGTTTAGGGCAATTTGTTCTGGCAATAAGAGTTTTCGCGAAACATTATTCTGATATTATCAAAGGAAAGGATTTCTTTGTTAATGAAATAAAGTCAAGATGTTATGATTAAAATCCGAGATATTTTAAATATGATATCAGCGGTTCTTTTCGCATGGTTATATATTCCCCATATTGTTCTCTATATTCTCTGTCGCGGGAAAAGACAGATCATAAATGAGGATTTGAGCGAATATAAGAAGAGAATAAGGATTGGTTTGAGCAACGGCTTTGCCTTTCTATATATGTTACATCATGATCGTTATTTCAGAGTAATCTTCTACCATCGCGCAGGTCCGGTATTCTCTCTGTTGTTTGGCTGGTGGAGACCTGGTGATAGATATTTTGTGATATCAAAGACAACCAAGATTGGAAAAGGTATGTTTTGCCCACATCCATATTCCACGATTATTAATGCAGAGGCTATTGGGGATAATTTTAACTGTCATCATCTAGTGACCATCGGGTATAAAACAGATGAACGTTTAGAACGTCCTGTTATTGGTAATAAAGTAAGTGTAGGTGCAAATGCCACAATAATTGGTGGGGTAAAGATTGGTGATAATGTAATTGTTGCTGCTGGTGCTGTAGTGGCAAAGGATGTGCCTGGTAATTGTGTGGTGGCTGGTAATCCTGCGAGTGTCGTTAGATCTATGAATTGCGGATATGAATTATAAAAGAATTTTCCGTAGTCAGCGACTCCGGTTTACGATTCTTCAATGCTTGTCATGGGTTCCTGATAGCTGGATGATTCGGTTGCAGTATCGAATTAAAATGGGGTATTGGCCTGATTTAGAACACCCCCGAACCTATTCGGAGAAATTACAAGTCTATAAACTGAAATATAGAAACCCTTTGATGTGCCAATGTGTAGACAAGTATGCTGTACGTCAGTATGTAAAGAATAAAGGTTTAAATAATATTTTGAATGAACTTTATGGTGTATATGAATCAGTTGATGAAATAGATTTCAGCAAGCTCCCGTGCCAATTTGTCGCCAAAACAACAGATGGGAGTGGTGGACAGGATGTTGTTATTGTTGATGATAAAGAGTTAATCAACGAAAAAGATGTGAAAAGTTTCCTTTCATCCAAACTTGGAAAAAAATTTGTTAACCCAGGCAGGGAATGGGCATATACAGGCATTCAAAAGCCTAGGGTCATCATAGAAAAATTACTGGGTGATGGCACTGGGGTTGAAGACTATAAGTTTCTTTGCTTTAATGGTAAATTTAGAATTTTATGGATTGATAAAGATAGATATATCAATCATAGAAGAGGATTCTGGAATGAGAATTTGGAGTATATGCCAGAAGTGTCAAGTGACTATAAAAGCTTTGATGAGCCAATCCCCCTTCCAAACAATATATGTGAGATGATTAGAATAGCTGAGAAGCTTGCGGAGGATTTCCCTCATGTTAGGGTTGATTTGTATAATATAGACGGAAAAATAGTCTTTGGTGAAATGACCTTCTATCCGCTAAGTGGTTATGTGATATATAATCCAGAATCTTTTGATTGTCAACTTGGTAAGTTCTTTACAGAATACGGATGATTATAAGATGAAACTTTTTATTGTAGTAAATGTAGATTGGTTCTTTATCTCGCATCGATTAGTTATAGCTAAGGCTGCTAAGAAGGCGGGGTGGAATGTGACTGTCGTTACTGCTGATACGGGAAGGCTTTGGGAGATAGAAAAAACAGGCCTGAGGGTAGTTAACCTGCCGATGTCAAGATCAGGGAAGAATATCCTCCAGGAATTAAGGGCTTTTTGGTTCTTGTTTAGATTATATAGAAAGGAAAAACCTGATGTTGTGCATCATGTGGGGATTAAGACTATACTTTGGGGAACATTGGCTGCCAAGTTTGCATCAGTTCTGGGTCTTGTGAATGCTATTAGCGGACTTGGAGGATTCTTTGCAAAAGAGAATGATTCGATAATGGCAAAGTTGCTGCCATCGGTATTGAGGTTTGCGCATCATCGTGAGAATTTGCTAGTCATATTTCAAAATAAGGAGGATAAAGAACTATATATCAAGAATGGCTTTATCAGTGAAAGCCAGACAAGATTCATTAAAGGTTCCGGGATAGACTTAAATGAGTTTTGCTATACGCCAGAGCCTTCGGAGGGTAAAATAATTGTTCTATTGACTTGCCGAATCATCAGAGAAAAGGGTGTTTTTGAATTAGTTAAGGCTGCTGAAATACTTAGACCTGAGTGCGAGAACAAGGCGGAATTCTGGATAGCTGGAGGCCTTGATGACCATCCTGATGCAATCACGAAAGAGGAGATGGATGCCGTTTGTGATGGTAGGTATATTCAATGGCTCGGAAGAAGGGAGAATGTTAAGGAACTATTGCAACATTGTCATATCTTTGCTTTTCCCAGCTATTATATGGAAGGGTTGCCAAAGTCGTTGATAGAGGCTTGCGCTATAGGCAGGCCGATTGTTACCACAGATAACATTGGCTGCAGGGATGTTGTAACGGATGGTGTCAACGGGTATTTGGTGCCTGTAAAGGACCCGACTGCTTTGGCAGAGAAGTTGAGGGTGCTTATAGAGGATAAGGATCTGCGTGTGAGCATGGGGCGTGCTTCAAGGAATATAGCTGAGAAGGAATTCTCTGTGGATGATGTCATCAAAAAGCATTTGGCGATTTATCAAGAACTGGTGTCATGAGGGTATTGATGACTGGGAGTCATGGGTTTGTAGGCACTAATCTCGTTGAATCTCTTTCAAGTGAGCATGAGATTATCCGGTGGGATGTAAGGTCGGATGACGAATTGCCAGATTGCGATGCAGTGATTCATCTGGCAGGCAAGGCTCACGATACTAGATCCTTCGGCAGGCTCAGGAACCGGCAGATAGAGGAGTCTTTTAAGGTGAATACGGAATTGACGAAGAGGATATTTGATAAGTTCTTGGAGTCTGGAGCGAAGAAGTTTATATTCTTTAGTTCGATAAAGGCGAAGGATGGGGATACACCTTACGCACGCAGTAAATATCTTGCAGAGCAGTATATTTTAAGTCGCATAGATGATACAGATAATGCTTCGACTCCTTCGACAAGCTCAGGAACCGGCTCAGGAACCAGACGGGTGTATATCCTGAGGCCGTGTATGATTCATGGGAAGGGCATGAAAGGGAATCTGCCTTTGCTGTTTAAATTCGTAAAGAGGGGATTGCCTTGGCCGCTGGCAGCATTTGAGAATCAGAGAAGTTATGCTTCGATGGGGAATGTAAGCTTTGTTGTGTCAGAACTGCTGAGACAGGATGTGGAATCTGGAACTTATAATATCTGTGATGATGAACCGATTTCAACTAATGCGTTAATTCGTTTAATGAGTGAGTGCCTTGGAATGAAATGCCGTTTGGTAAGGGTTCCAAAGGGGCTGATTAAGATTGGGGCTAGAATGGGGGATTATCTCCATTTGCCTCTGAATAATGAGAGATTGGGAAAATTGACGGAGGACTATGTGGTAAAAAATGGCGATATCAAACGCGCTTTGGGGATTAGCTACATGCCCATCAAGGCTATGGACGGCCTGAAAGCTACAATAGAAAATCTTGTTAAAAAATGATAGAATATATCACGCTCCTATTTATCTTGCTCGCCTTTGAGTATGCCTATTTTATCTTGGCTAAGAGACTGAGGATTGTGGATAGGCCGCACCATCAGAGTTCTCACAAAGGTGTTATTGTGAGAGGGGGGGGCATATTGTTTTATGTAGCGTTTGCTCTTTGGTCTCTTTCACATGGATTAAGATGGGGTGGAGGGCTCTTAGGTCTGACAATTCTAGCGGTTGTCAGTTTTGTTGATGATATTTATGGCGTCAGCCCCAAAATCAGACTCGTCTGCCAGTTTATCGCTATTTTTGTGATGTTTAACCAGTCGGGATTGTTGAATAACTCGTTGCACGTTATTATTTTGCTGGCAATTGCCTGTGTGGGAGCTATCAACATCTATAATTTTATGGATGGTATCAATGGCATGACGGGGGGCTATTCGCTCGTGGTATCGTTATCATTCTTATACATTAATGCATATTTAGTACATTTTGCACCTCCAAGCTTGATTTGGTATGTGATACTGTCTATCGTGGTTTTCAACTTTTTTAATTTCAGACGGCGGGCGAAGTGTTTTGCTGGAGATGTTGGATCACTATCGATAGGATATATTATCGTATATTTTGTGCTTAATTTGGCATTAAAAGGCCATTCGATGAGCTGGATTGCCATGTTGTCGGTCTATTTGGTTGATGGGGGCATGACCATTCTGCATCGAATCTTGCTTCGGGAGAATCTGATAAAGCCGCATAAGAAGCATGCGTATCAGATTATGGCGAATGAATTGAAAATGCCGCATTTGTTGGTGTCGGGAATTTATATGGGCTTGCAGGCGATTTGCTGTGCGGTTTATATCGCATGGCCAGGGTATCCTGCTTTCTTTGCTATATTTGGCGTGCTGATAGTGATGTATCTGGCGTTTATGAAGAAGTATTATCATTTGCATGTGGAGAATTAATGTGGCTGTTTTTTTGAGCTATTGGGATTCGCTGTGGAGGGATATTCCTCTTTATGTCTTTGAGTCACTGGGCGTGGTGCTTTGCATTGGGGCTATGGCGCTATTTGCCTTGAAGGGCTTTAAGAGCGGTTGGCGCTATGTGGCTGGATTGCTTCTGGCAGATTATGTATTTGTGCTTTATTGTTCGACTGTCATATTCCGACATGTTTCGTCTGTTCGGGAATATGACTTCACCCCATTCTGGAGTTATCGCGCCTATTTCAGCGGCAACAACCCTCAATTGCTCCCCGAGAATATCATGAACGTCGTAGTCTTCATCCCCGTCGGGGTGCTCCTCGGTTTAAGTTCCCGTTCCATGACTTGGCTCTGGACTCTGCTCATCGGCGCCTGCCTTTCGGTTGGTATTGAGTCTCTGCAGTTCATCTTCCTCCGCGGCTTCTCCGAATTCGATGACGTGATGCATAATACGCTGGGATGCGTTATGGGGTATGGCCTCTTCAGCTTGCTATCCCGACTCACAACAAAGAGATATGGATATACAGACGATTGAAAAAGATTTGCTCAATGAGTTGCTGCAGAGGGCTCTGAACAGCGAGAGACACCGGTATGCGTATGACTTGAGAATTCGCCAGCAGATACTTCGCAAAGGATATTGAACACGCTGCTGCCTGATACGGTAGTTCCCATTCATCGGCATGAGGATACAAACGAGACGACCATCTGCCTTTGTGGCAATCTGCATATCGTTTTCTTCGAAGAAAGAGAAGGGACGTTCAAGGAAATTGCTACAAAAATGCCCCTGCATACACGAATGGTGTATCAGAGGCGATTTTTAAGGTCGGCATGTGTTTGCTGGCAGGGCTTTATGTCTCGGACGAGGATGTGAGGTACATTGTTGAGACGATCAAAGAAAATATTCTTTGATGTCTTTTTCGAAAAGAACCAAAAGGAATTGTTCTCTTTCTTTGGCGCAAAGAAAAGAACTAAAAGAAACATCCACCCTTACCAAGTTTGACTTCGTCTTCCTCTGTCACGACTCGAGAAAGTCGAAGCAAGCTTCACTCTCTTCTCGCTGCTCCATCGGTTCCCCCTATATGGGAAGGATGTAGCTGACTACGGCGGAAACCGACCTTCGTCAGAGTTTTGGTAAGGTTTACAAAGCTTTCGCCCTTCGGGTAAACCTTCTATTGTTTATCGGCTACCGCTATAAGTAGGATATCGGACGTGTTGAAAGGGATATGGGTATTTTGTTCATATCTGTTTTGGCCACAATGGGGGAGGAATAAGGGGCAGAGGTGATACTGGTGCTGCTGAAAAGAGTATAAAGAGGAAGCCGACTGGCATTTTGCTGGTCGGCTTTTTTTTGTTGATTCCGCACAGGAAATGAAATTTTTCTTCATTTTCCGTGTGGAATTAATTTTTTATTGCTATATTTGCACTCAAATGAGTGCGAAGTCTGGCGGCGCCTCAGTAATTGAAAAACATTTCATTGCGTTCGGCTTGCACAGACTTTGTCATCAAAAGTCAACGGAAACGCATTTCAATGACGTATATGGACATCATTCATCATGGCATGCCACCCAGCGACACGACGACTACTAACCTCCCTGAACATTTTCGGGGTGACCCCAAGTATTCAACAATGCTGAGGCTAAGGGCACAGGATTGTTTGGCTCCGGCTGGGTATGGCTCTCTGCAGATGGTGATGGCTCTCTAGTTATCACGCAGGAACAGGGAGCTTCTAATCCTGTGATGAAGGGCTTAAAGCCGTTGCTGACTTTTGATGTATGGGAGCATGCCTATTACCTGGATTACCAGAACCGCCGTGCTGTTCACCTCTCTGCTCTCTGGCAGATTATCGACTGGAGCGTAATTGCTGCTCGATATGAGTGTAAGTAGATTTGGAATAGATAATTAAATAATAGAAGAAATGTCTGAAAGAAAAACGATTTACCTGTGTCTGGCTCACATGAGCGAGGACGGAATGGAACAGAAGTATGTGAAGGAAGCTTTTGATACTAACTGGGTGGTGCCAATGGGACCGAACGTGAA
>ODAI012586537.1_pt1 | contig 19276 bp, 19 predicted proteins | sample 1539321 | NCBI WGS metagenome assembly ODAI01 (sample SAMN02144231, study PRJEB22623) | gut metagenome | biome: sheep rumen | host: Ovis aries | place: New Zealand
TACAGGACAGGTTTTGGGCGTAAACGGCGGATTTATAATTTAACTCGTGGCCGGATCTAAACTCAAAAGAGTTTTGAGCCGTCGCTGTTTTACATTTTAACCGCACGGATAAAATAAAAAACAGGTATTCGGATGAATACCTGTTTTTTATGGAGCTGATAACCTGCTGTGAATTTGAGCTTTATGTTCTTCTCGCCCGATGGGTTCACTTTCTGTTGGAAAAAATATCGTCTGCGCGGTTCGCTAAAAATGTCACACTGTGACATTTTCTTAACGCTCACCTTCAAATCCGAATCTGCAAACCATAAATAAAGGGTACCCTGCGGATACCCTTTATTTATGGAGCTGATAACCGGATTTGAACCGGTGACCTCATCCTTACCAAGGATGCACTCTACCTACTGAGCTATATCAGCACGAACCGAATTTTACGCACTTCTAATGTGCAAAAACTATTATAACACATAATTATGAAAAATTCAAATGTTTTTTGAAAATTTCCCGAAAAAATTTTGTGCGAAAATATAAATTTGCTCAAAAACGGCTTAAAATCTAAAAAAACTCTTGCAAAGCGCGCGCATAGGTGCTATAATCTATATTGTAAAATAAGTTAAAGTAAAGGAGTGGGCGGCAACCCGCTCCTTTGTGTTTGTACCGGGAGGGTGCTTATGGCTAAAAGCAAGGGCGGCGCGACCGTCGCCAAGGTGCAGGAGCTCTGCGAACCTATTATTAACGAACTCGGGCTGACGCTTTGGGACGTCCGCTATGTCAAGGAAGGCGCGGACTGGTTTCTGCGCATATTCATCGACAAGCCCGGCGGAGTTGACATCAACGACTGCGAACGCGTTTCGCGCGCGGTCAACGAGCCGCTTGACAGGCTCGACCCGATTGAAAACTCCTACTGCCTTGAGGTTTGTTCGCCCGGCATTGAGCGCGAGCTCGTGCGTGACCGGCATTTTGAACAGTTTACGGGCGCGGACATCATGGTAAAAATGCTTCGTCCAATCGAGGGAATCGGCAGGGAGTTTAACGGCAGGCTTAAGGCTTACGACGGCGGAATGGTGACAATTTCCGACCACAGCGGCGAAAATGAAATTACAATCAACAAAAAGGACGCCGCCTGGATTAAGCTCGATGATTTTGATTAATTTTGATAAATAACTCAGAAAAGGATGATAGGAAAAATGACTAACAAGGATTTATTCGAAGCTTTGAGAATGTTTGAAAAAGAAAAAGACATTCCTATGGACTACATGCTCCAGCAAATTCAAAAGGCTATTGTAATTGCCTGCAAAAACTATTACGGCGGCAACGAAAACGTTGTTTTCAAAATCGACCCCGACAAAAACACCTTTGACGTAAAGCTTGTCAAAACCGTTGTTGACGAGGTTATGGACCCCGACTACGAGATTGCTCTTGAGGAAGCAAAACAGATTAACAAAAGAAAGAAGTTTGCCGTGGGCGACGAAATCGAAATTCCGCTTGACCCCAAAAGGCTCGGCAGAATTGCCGTTTCCTCAGCCAGAAACGTTATTCGCCAGGGCATCCGCGCCGGAGAAAAAGGTCAAACCCTGCTTGAATTTCAGTCAAAGCTGGGTGAAATCGCTACCGCTACAGTTGAACGCGTTGACCCCGTAAAGGGCATTGCCACCATAAGAATCGGCAAAAGCGAGGCCATGCTGCCCAAGGGCGAGCAGGTCGGCTGCGGTGAATTGAAGGAAGGCGACCACGTTAAGGTTTACATTGCCGACGTCAAGGATAATGAAAGAGGTCCCCACGCAATTATATCACGTACTCACCCCGGCTTTGTAAGAAGGCTGTTTGAGCAGGAGGTTCCCGAAATTTACGACGGTGTTGTTGAAATCAAGTCGGTTTCGCGCGAAGCCGGCTCAAGAACCAAAATGGCGGTACTCAGCAACAATCCCGACGTTGACGCAATCGGCGCTTGCATAGGTCCCAAGGGCGCCCGCGTTAACAGCATTGTCGAAGAACTCGGCGGCGAAAAAATTGACATCATCGAATACAGCGACGAACCCGAAAAGTACATTTCCGCGGCTCTTTCGCCCGCAACCGTACTCAAGGTTGAAATCATCGACGCCGAAAGCAGAAGCTGCAAGGCAACCGTGCCCGACGGTCAGCTTTCGCTCGCGATAGGCAACAAGGGACAAAACGCGCGCCTTGCCGCAAGGCTTACGGGTTGGAGAATTGACATCCGTCCCGAAAGCGGGTTCTACGGCGAGGACGAGGATGAAGAACCCGCGGAGGAAACAACAGCGGAAGAAGCGACGACCGAAGAAGCGGATAACGCCGAAAATACGGAAAACACCGAAAGCGCGGAAGAGTAATATATGAAAAAGATACCGCTCAGAAAATGCACGGGCTGCGGCGAAATGAAGCCGAAGCGCGAATTAATCAGAGTTGTCAAAGCTCCCGAAAAGCTCGGCGAAAACGGCGAGGTGATTTCGGGCGGGGAAATAAAGCTTGACCTTACGGGTAAGGCTTCGGGACGCGGAGCGTATGTCTGCAAAAATCCCGAATGTTTTGAGCTTGCGCGCAAGGCAAGGCGGTTTGAACGCTCGCTTGCCTGCAAAATCCCGGACGAGGTTTACGCGCAAATGGCGGCTCGGCTTTCGGAGGAATGATTAATGAACGACAGAATATTATCATTTCTCGGAATTTGTAAACGCGCCGGCAAGCTTGCCTCGGGCGCGGACACGGTTGTTAAATCCGTAAACTCAAAAAAGTCACGGCTTGTTCTTTACGCCGCGGACTTTTCCGAAAACAGCCTGAAGCCTGTTTTGCGCGCTGCCGGGGAAAACGGCGTAAGGGTTATAAAGCTTGACTGTTCAAAGCAGGAGCTTTCCTTCGCGCTCGGAAGGCTCAGCGGCGTTTTGTCGGTTGATGACCCGGGCTTTGCCTCAAAGCTTGTGCAGATGCTTGACTTACAAAACCGATAATGGTTTTTTGATTTTCTTATTATACGAAAACCCGGAGAGGAGAATTATATGATAAAATACAAGGTTAAAGACGCAGCGAATGATTTAGGGGTACAAAACAAAAAAATTACCGAAATACTCAGCAAGTATTGCGGCGTTACAAAAAAGACAATGACAGCTCTCGAGGACAGCGAGCTGGATGTGATTTTTGACATTATTACGCAGGAAAACAAGGTCGAAAGTCTTGATTCATACTTCGCGGCGCGCAACGCAAAGCTTGACGCCGCTCCCAAGGAAACAAAGAATGAAAAAAATCAGCCTGCCAAAGCCTCTGCCGAAAAGCCCGGCGAGGACGCCAAAAAGCCCGCCGCCGGCGATGAAAAGCCCAAGGAACACAAGCGTCAGCGCAGGATAATTGACACCAGAGCCACAAATATTGACGTTGAGCGTTACAACTCAAAATACGACGATTTGGCAAGCGGCACGTCAAAATCGCGCAGCACAGACCGCGACCACACGACAAAGAAGCAGAAGTTTTCCAACCGCGCTCAAAAACAGCGCGGCAGACGCCAGGGTAAGCGCGAAACAGAGGCAGAGCGCCTTAAAAGAATCGCGCTTGAACGCAAGCAAAAGCCCATCACTGTTGAAATTCCCGACGAAATCACCGTCAACGAGCTTGCCCTGCGCTTAAAGGCAACCGTTGCCGAGGTTGTTAAAAAGGCGTTCCTTATGGGCACAATGGTAACAGCCACAGACACAATTGACTTCGACACCGCTTCGCTTATCGCAATGGAATTCCACGCGAAGGTCGAAAAAGAGGTTGTTGTCACAATTGAGGAAAAGCTTATTGACGACAGCGAGGACGACGAGGCAAACCTTGTGGGCAGAGCTCCCGTAGTTGTTGTTATGGGACACGTTGACCACGGCAAAACCTCAATTCTGGACGCAATCCGTCACGCAAACGTAACCGCCGGCGAAGCAGGCGGAATTACTCAGCACATCGGCGCTTACCGCGTTCAAATTGACGGCAAGCCCATCACCTTCCTTGACACCCCCGGTCACGAAGCCTTCACCACAATGAGGGCGCGCGGAGCGCAGGTTACCGACATCGCTATCTTGGTAGTAGCGGCTGACGACGGCATAATGCCGCAGACCGTTGAGGCTATCAACCACGCCAAGGCCGCCGGCGTTTCCGTAATTGTCGCAATCAATAAAATGGATAAGGTGGGAGCTAATCCCGAACAGGTTAAGCAGCAGCTTACCGAATATGAGCTTGTCCCCGAGGAATGGGGCGGCGACACACCCTGTATTCCCGTTTCCGCCAAGACCAAGGAAGGCCTTGACGAGCTTCTTGAAATGGTGACACTTGTTGCCGAAATGAAGGAGCTTAAGGCTAATCCCGACCGTGCAGCTAAGGGTACGGTTATCGAAGCGCGTCTTGACAAGGGCAGAGGTCCCGTTGCTACCGTTTTGGTTCAAAACGGTACGCTTCACAAGGGCGACATCATCATCGCCGGAACCAGCGTCGGCAGGGTGAGGGTTATGACAAACGACAAGGGCGAGCGCGTTCACGAAGCCGGTCCTTCCGTTCCCGTTGAAATCACCGGCCTTGATGAAGTTCCGACCGGCGGCGACATCTTTGACGCCGTTTCGGACGAACGCCTTGCGCGCACCCTTGTTGAGCAAAGAAAGTCCGCCAAAAAGGAGGAAATTTTCAACGCTCAAACCAAGGTTACGCTTGACAACCTCTTTGACCAGCTTAAGCTCGGCGAGGTCAAGGAGCTTCAAATCATTGTCAAGGCGGACGTTCAGGGTTCCGTTGAGGCTGTTAAGCAGTCGCTTGAAAAGCTTTCGAACGAGGAAGTAAGAGTAAACGTAATTCACGGCGCGGTAGGCGCAATCAACGAAAGCGACGTAATGCTCGCGGAAGCTTCCTCCGCCATCATCGTCGGCTTCAACGTCCGTCCCGACTCCGTCGCGGCTGACAACGCCGAACGCGCGGGCGTAGACATGCGCCTTTACAGCGTAATTTACGATTGTATAAACGAAATCGAAGCGGCAATGAAGGGTATGCTTGCTCCCAAAACACGCGAGGTTGTGCTGGGTATGGCTGAATGCCGCAACGTTATTAAAATCAAGTCTGTCGGCACAATTGCCGGTTCATATGTCAAAAGCGGAAAAATTGTACGCGACGGCGGCGTAAGGGTTATCCGTGACGGCATTGTTATCGCCGAGGACACCATCGGTTCGCTTCAACGCTTTAAGGACGCCGTTAAAGAGGTTAAGGAAGGCTACGAATGCGGTATCGGACTCGCGAAATTCAACGACCTCAAGGAAGGCGATATGTTTGAGGTTTACACAATCGAGGAGTACCGCGACTGATTGTGACAATTAAGAACACGCTTTGCCGTTCCGAACGCACCTATTGTCGTTCTGAACACACTCTTTGTCATTCTGAGCGAAGCGAAGAATCTTAAACAAAAACCGATAACGGCAGAACCGTATCCTGCAATAAAAATCAAAATGTTTTAACATACACAAAAGGAGAAACAATGTCAGGTCATAGAATTGAAAGGACCACAGAGGATATTAAGCGCGAGCTCACGGCGATTTTCCGCGAGCTCAAGGACCCGCGCGTAACTCAGGCGTTTTTGTCAATTGTGCGCGTTGAGGTCACAAACGACCTTTCGTACTGTACCGTCAAGGTCAGCGCGATGGAAGGTCTTGAAAGCGCGAAGCAGGCTGTTAAGGGACTTAAAAACGCAAGCGGCTTTATCCGCCGCGAATTGGGGCGCAGGCTAAGACTGCGCCATGTTCCCGAGCTGATTTTTGAACCCACCGACAGCATTGAATACAGCGCTAACATCAGCAGAATTCTGGGAAGCCTTGATATTTCCGAAAGCGGGGAAGATGATGACAGGTCTTAATGATGTCGCCGCGTTTTTTAAGCAGCGCGACAATTTTGAAATTTTAACTCACGCTTATCCCGACGGCGACACCCTCGGCAGCGGCTACGCGCTTTGTCTCGTGCTGCAGCAGCTTGGAAAAAACGCAAGGGTAATTACAACAAATCTTCCGAAGGATTTTGAGTTTTTGCTCAGCGGAGTAAAAAATCAAAGCTTTGAAGCGCAGACAATTGTCAGCGTTGACGTAGCCGATGAAAAACTGCTCGGAAGCAACGCCGAGCGTTATCAGGGAAGAATTGAGCTGTGCATTGACCACCATGAAATAAACAGAATAAACGCGCCGTTAAAGCATGTTGAGGCTTTGGCGGCGTCAAACTGCGAAATCCTGTATCGTCTGTTCTCGCTTATGAACATTGATTTTACAAAGGAAATCGCGAACTGTCTTTACACCGGCGTTTCCACCGACACCGGCTGCTTCCGTTACACAAACACCACCGCCGAAACGTTGAGAATCGGCGCCGATTTGCTTGAGCTGGGCGCAGACAACGCTTACATAAACAAGGTGATGTTTGAAACAAAATCCAGAAAAAAAATCGCGCTTGAACGCGAAATTTACGATACAATTCAATATTGCGCCGACGGCAAATGCGCCGTCATTTATGTCACCAACGAAATGCGTGAACGGTTGGGAATAAACGACGACGAGCTTGAAGGACTTGCTTCAATTCCGCGCCAAATCGAAGGCGTTTTGGCAGGCATCACGATGCGCGAACGCGCCGAAGGCGGCTTTAAGGTTTCCGTGCGCAGCGACAGCAACGTTAACGCGGCTGAGTTTTGCGCGCGATTCGGCGGCGGAGGACACGCTGCCGCGGCAGGCTGCACCGTCAACGGCAGCCTTGAAGAAGCCAAGGCAAGGCTCATCAGTGAAATCGAGGACTTTATATGAACGGCGTTTTGCTGATTGACAAGCCAAAGGGCTTTACCTCCTTTGACGTAATCGCCGTAATCAGAAGGCTTACGGGTCAGCGCAAAACCGGACACACAGGCACGCTTGACCCCAACGCCACGGGCGTTTTGCCCGTGCTGCTGGGCTGCGCGACAAAGGCTCAGGACATTATCCCGAACCACGACAAGGAATACGCCGCCTCGTTTAAGCTCGGCATGACAACCGATACCCTTGATATCTGGGGACAGGTTAAGTCACGCCGCCAAAGCCGCGTCACAAAATCAGACCTTTTACGTGTTATACCTGAATTCACGGGCGAAATCACCCAAGTGCCGCCCATGTACTCCGCGGTAAAAAAGGACGGTCAAAGGCTGTATGATTTGGCGCGTCAGGGCATTGAGGTTGAGCGCGGCGCGCGCGTAGTTACGGTTTACGAGCTTGAGCTCCTTGATTTTGACGAAGCGAATCAGGAGGGCCGCTTAAGAGTTTTGTGCTCTAAAGGCACGTATGTACGCACTTTAATAGATGATATGGGAAAGCTTTTGGGCACAGGCGCTGTTATGACCGCCCTCAGAAGAACTTCGGCGTGCGGATTTTCGCTTGAGCAGTGCGTAACGCTTGAACAGCTTGAACGACTTGCTGAAAACGGTGAAGCTTTGGGTGTTCTGCGTCCGGTCGAAAGTCTTTTTGAGGCGTATCCGCCTGTTTGCGTTTCGAACGCTCAGGCAAAGCGGTTCTCAAACGGAGGCGCTCTTGACATAACGCGCACAGGACTGCGCGGTCAGGCTGACCGCGACGGAAAGCTTTTTCGCGTAAAAAACCCTGAAGGCGGTTTTCTCGGTCTGGGAAAGGCCGAGGACGGCATGCTGAAAATTTATAAACTGTTTTTAAATACATAAACTTTAATAAAGATAAACGGGGCTGTAAAATCAGTCCCGTTTCTGTTTGTATTATTATAAAAATACGTCGAAAAGCTTGACGTAAAACGCAAATGATAGTAAACTGAAAACACAAAGAATAAAGGCGGCGGTACAATGTTCGGCAGGGCAAAAAAGTACAAGGTGAATTATCAAGACGGCAGGGAATTTTTCCCCGGAGCAAAGGACAGCTATCGCGCCGGTGAAACGGTGGTCTTTTACTTCACGCTTGTCGCGACTGACACAAACTACACCTTTTATCTGAACGGCAGGCGTTTTCAGCCCGAATATTGCGGCGGCAAGGGCTATAAAATCAGCTTTGTAATGCCCGAAGGCGACGTTGATTTCCGCGTCGAATCAAAAAACACAATGCTGTGAGGCGATGCTTCTTCGCCCGAAGCATAGTAAAGGAGAACTTATGATTGATTTTAAAAACAGCTCATATCTGAAGCTCAGACAGGTTAAAATTCAGGAATTTGAAGACATTACGGCTCCGTTGCTTGTTGACGGCGAACACCTTGCGGCGGCGTACAAGAGCGTGCGCGACGGCGTTGTGTTCACAAACAAGCGCGTTATTTCCGTAAATGTTCAGGGTGTTACAGGCAAAAAACGTGACTTCACAAGCCTGCCGTATTCAAAGGTAACGGCTTTTTCGGTCGAAACCTCGGGTGTGTTTGATTTGGACAGCGAGCTTGATCTTTGGTTCAGCGGCTTGGGCAAGGTGGTTTTTGAATTTACCGGCAAGTGCAATATCACTGAAATCGGAAAGCTTATTGCTTCATACGCGCTATGATTTAAAATTTTACACGGCATTAAGGGCAGACTCATCCGTTGCGGCTTTAGCCTGCCCTGTTTGTTAAGCTCATAATAACGCCGCTTAAAGCTCAGTCAAACGAAATGTCGCAAATATTGTCAAGGCTGATTTTTAAATCGTCGGTAAAAATCAGCTCGCGCCGCTCAAAATCAATTCTTTTCGCGAAATCCTTGACGGTCATGTAGCTTCCGCCTGCCTTTAGTGAATTCGGAATAAAAAACCGCACCGTCAAAAGCGGACGCGCGCCCAGGTTATCTTCAAGCCGTTTAAGCGCGGCGTTAATCCCGCGCTTTTCCTCCTCGCTCAGCTTAAGCGTTTTATTCGTGTCCCGCACGGCTTCAACAAGCGTTTCGTCATAGCCCGAAAGCGCCGCGAAAGGCGCAAACTGAGCCGCGCGGTCGCGCAGGCTCATGGGCGGATGCTTTTCGGACTTGCGATACGGCAAATTTATTATGTCGCTGTAATCTTCCGTCATGCTCGGTGACCTCCAATCTGCCTGTTGCGCTCAACGGCGGTCGCGCCTTTTTTAAGGTTCATGCCCTTAAGCACGGCGTTTTTGCCGTATCTTTTTTGCAGCTTCAAAACGGTTTCCTGAATTTCACGCTCTTTAATGTTTTCCTCGGCGTCGGCGTCGTTGTCAAAAAGGCTTAGTTGCACGCTGCGCGCGGCAATTTTGTCCTCGTATTCGGTGTTTGCCGCGACAACGTTAATCCGCCGCACAAACAGTTTAGGATTTACCGTTCGGTCAAAAATTTCAAGTATTCCGTTTACAATTTTTTTTGATGACGACGTGTGGCAGTTTAAATTCCGCGTGCCGTGGGCATGCTGAGGGACCTGCCTGCCGTAATAATCGTCCGTTACCTTGCCGCTGTAGTCTGAATTCAGGCTTTTTCTGTCATAGCTTACGGTAAGCACCACGCGGTCGGTCATCAGCCTTTTACGCACCAAATCAAGCGCAAGCGCTTCGGACATTTCGCGCGCGATCAGCCTTGCCTTTTGAAAATCGTAGGGGCTTGACAGCACCTGACCTATGCTCAGTGAAGTGTTTTCCGGGCGGTACGCCTTTATTTCATCAATGGTGCACGGCTCGAAGCCCCACGCGTGGTCAATCAGCAGCTCGGCATTTTTGCCGAATAATTTGTAAAATAAATCCTCGCATACAAGCGAACACCGCGCGATGTCGCCCATTGTGAAAATTCCGCACTGCGCGAGCCTGTTTGAAATTCCCCTGCCTACGCGCCAAAAATCCGTCAGGGGTTTGTGCGTCCATAAAAGCCTGCGGTAGCTCTGTTCGTCAAGCTCGGCAATGCGCACGCCGTCGATGTCCGCCTTGATGTGCTTTGCCACAATGTCCATCGCAACCTTGCAAAGATAAAGGTTTGTGCCTATGCCTGCCGTCGCGGTAATGCCCGTCTGCTTAAGCACGTCGCGAATCATCGTTTCCGCAAGCTCGCGCGCGGTCATTTTAAGCGTGCTTAAATAATGTGTGGCGTCAATAAAAACCTCGTCAACGGAATACACGTGTATGTCCTCGGGCGCAATGTATTTCAGATAAATGTTGTAAATATCCGCGCTGACCTTCATGTAACGCGCCATCTGCGGCTTTGCCACAATGTAGTCAACGCCTATATCATTGTTTTGGCGTATAAAAAAGTCAAACTGCGAATAACCCGAAAGCTTGCCGCCGGGAGCTTTGGCGCGGCGTATCGCGTTTACTTCCTTTACGCGCTGAATAACCTCAAAAAGCCTTGCTCTGCCGGAAATTCCGTACTGCTTAAGCGACGGCGAAACCGCAAGACAAATTGTTTTTTCGGTGCGGTTCAGGTCCGCCACGACCAAATTTGTGTCAAGCGGATTAAGTCCGCGCTCCACACATTCAACAGACGCGTAAAACGATTTCAGGTCTATTGCAATGTACTGTCTTTGCATATTTTCACCGCCCTTAAATATCTGTTTATATTATAGCAACAAATGTTCGATTTTTCAAGGGGTATTTTGCAAAATAAACTGCATGTTGTTTTTTTGCCGTATTTGTGGTATAATCAATTAAATATAAGCAATAAAAAAACAACGGGTGATATTATGAAGGTTAATTCACTTTTCAATAAAGATAAAACCGTATTTTCGTTTGAGGTGTTTCCCCCTAAAAAGGAATCTCCAATCGAATCGGTTTACGGCAAACTCGAGGAAATCTGCGCCTTAAAACCGGACTTTGTAAGCGTTACCTACGGCGCGGGCGGTTCGGGCGGTCACAGCCGCACCTGCGAAATCGCTTCGCGCATAAAAAACGTTTACGGCGTCGAAAGCATGGCGCACCTTACCTGCGTAAACAGCACAAAACAGCTAATTGACTTTATGCTCGGCGATTTTCAGGCGCACGGAATTGAAAACATCCTCGCGCTTCGCGGCGACCGCGTGCCCGGCGTTAATCCCGAAAATGACTTCAAATACGCAAGCGACCTCACCGCGTACATTCGCTCAAGGGGCGACTTTGACGTGTGCGGCGCGTGCTACCCCGAGGTGCACGTCGAGGCAAAGGGCGCTGTTGAGGACATTCTGAACCTGCGCAAAAAGGTTGACGCGGGCGCAAGCCACCTTATTACCCAGCTGTTCTTTGACAACAGCGTGTTTTACGACTTCCGTGACAGAGCAAGAATCGCCGGCGTTAACGTGCCTGTTGAAGCCGGAATTATGCCTGTTACCAACAAAAAGCAAATTGAGCGCATGGTGTACATGTGCGGCGCAAGCCTGCCGGCTAAGTTCTCAAAAACCATGCAGAAGTACGAGGACAAGCCCGAAGCCCTGCGCGACGCCGGAATTGCCTATGCCGTTGAACAGATTGTTGATTTAATTTCCAACGGCGTTGACGGAATTCACCTTTACACCATGAACAATCCGTACATAGCCAGGAAAATCTCCGAGGCGGTGTCAAGCCTTTTATGATAACGCTCGAAAACCTCAGCCGCGGCGAAGCGCTGCGTTACCTCGGCGGCGCTAACGCCGAACCCGACAAAAAAATGCTTTCGCTGCTTGACGAATGTGAGGAGCAGGTAATAAGACGCGCTTCGCCCAAATACCTTTACACGCCGCTTGATTTGCCGTGCAGTGAGCTTGAAGCCGGAAACGACATAAAAAACCACCTTTCGGGCTGCAAAAAGGCGGTGCTGATGTGCGCGACGCTGGGCGCGGACATAGACAAGCTTATCAGGGTGAACCAAATCACAAACCTTGCGCGCGCCGTGGTGCTTGACAGCTTCGCGAGCGTGGCGATTGAGCAGGTGTGCGACAAAGCGGAGCTTGAAATAGCGGAAAAATTTCCCGGTTACTACCTGACCTTCCGCTTCAGCCCCGGCTACGGCGATTACCCGATAAGCCTTCAAAAATACTTTTTAACAAAGCTTGACGCGCGGCGCAAAATCGGGCTGAGCGTCAACGAAAGCAGCATTTTAATACCGTCAAAATCGGTTACGGCGGTCATAGGGCTGTCTGAAAATCCGGTTGAACAAAAACGACGCGGCTGCGCGGTCTGCAATCTGCGCAAAACCTGCCGCTACAGAAAAAGGGGAGAGCATTGTGGATTTTAGAGAACTGTTAAAATCAAAGGAATTTGTTATTCTTGACGGCGCTATGGGCACAATGATTCAAAAAAGCGGCGCAAAATACGACCATTCTCCCGAAACCCTGAATATTACGCAGCCCGGGCTTATTCAGTCCTTTCACAGGGCTTACATCGAAGCGGGCGCGGACATAATTTACTCAAACACCTTCGGAGCTAATTCCTATAAGCTTGAAAACAGCGGTTATTCCGTTGAGGAAATCGTAGGCGCGGCGATTGAAAACGCGCGCGCCGCCGCCACGGGTACAAACGCGTTGGTCGCGCTTGACATCGGCCCGGTGGGAATGTTGCTTGAACCCTCGGGCTCGCTTAAATTTGACGAGGCGTACAATTATTTTAAGGAGCAAATTACCGCCGGCAGCGGAGCTGATGTGATTGTCCTTGAAACCATGACCGACCTGTACGAGCTCAAGGCGGCGGTGCTCGCGGCAAAGGAAAACAGCACAAAGCCGATTATTGCCACAATGACCTTTGAAAAAAACGGACGCACCTTTACGGGCGTGTCTCCGGCGTGCGCGGCGGTTACGCTTACCGCGCTGGGCGTTGACGCCTTGGGCGTAAACTGTTCGCTGGGCCCCGACGAGCTTGAACCTATCGCGGCGCAAATGACGCGCTATACAAATCTGCCGCTTGTTGTAAAGGCAAACGCAGGCCTGCCCGACCCGAACAGCAACGAATACAGCATTACTCCCAAGGACTTTGCGCGCTGTCTTGAAAAGCTGCTGCCCTATGGCGTAAAAATCGCGGGCGGCTGCTGCGGAACCACGCCCGAATATATTTTTGAAATCAAAAAAATGCTTAACGGCAAAAGCTTTGTTCCCTGTCCCAAAACAGCGGACACAACCGTGTGCAGCGGGGTTTCGGCTGTCGAAATCAACGGTCCCAGAATCATAGGCGAGCGCATTAATCCAACCGGCAAAAAGCAGCTTCAAAAAGCTCTTGCCGAAAGAAACATTGACTTTATTCTCACTCAGGCGCTGCAGCAGGTCAGCGGCGGCGCCGAGATTCTTGATATAAACGTAGGTCATCCCGAAATTGACGAAAAGGAAATGATGACCGCGGTAATCAAGGCGGTTCAAAGCGTTTGCGACGTTCCGCTTCAAATTGACTCAACAAAGCCCGCCGTGCTTGAGCGGGGACTGCGTTATTATAACGGCAAGCCCATTGTAAACTCCGTCAACGGCGAAGAAAAAAGCCTTCGCGCGGTGCTTCCGCTTGTTAAAAAGTACGGCGCTTCGGTTGTGGGACTTACCCTTGACGAAAACGGAATTCCCAAAACCGCCGAGGGAAGGTTTAAAATTGCCGAACGCATTGTAAAGCGCGCTCAGGAGCTCGGAATTGACCGCGGCGACGTGTACATCGACTGCCTTACGCTCACGGTTTCCGCCGAACAGGACGCTTGCCGTCAAACCCTTGAGGCTTTGCACCGGGTAAAAACCGAGCTTGGCTGCAAAACCTGCCTGGGCGTGTCAAACATATCGTTCGGACTTCCGAACCGCGAGCTTGTGAACACGGCGTTTATCACAATGGCGCTTGAAGAAGGACTTGACCTGCCTATCATGAATCCGAACTCGGACGCAATGACGGGCGCGGTGCGCGCCTTCCGCGTGCTTAGCGGAATTGACAAAAATTCCTCGGAGTTTATTTCCGCTTACAACGGCGGCGTTCCCGTAAAAAAAGCGGAGCAAAGCACGGACATTGACATCTTCACCGCGGTTTGCCGCGGACTTAAAAGCGAGGGCGCGGCGGCAGCAGCAAAGCTGCTTAAAACCACCGACCCTATGGTTATTGTTAACGATATGCTCATACCCGCGCTTGACAAGGTGGGCGAGGACTTTGAAAAAAGTAAAATATTTTTGCCCCAGCTTATTCAAAGCGCGAACACCGCTCAGGAATGTTTTGAGGTCATCAAGGCTCACCTTTCAAAATCAGGCGGGGAAAACGTAAGCAAGGGCAAAATTATACTTGCGACCGTCAAGGACGATATCCATGACATAGGCAAGAACATTGTAAAGGTTTTGCTTGATAACTACGGCTACACCGTTGTTGACCTCGGCAAGGATGTTGACCCTCAGCTCATCGTCAGCACCGCCGTGGAGCAAAACATTAAAATGATTGGTCTTTCGGCGCTTATGACCACCACGCTCAAAAGCATGGAGGACACAATCCGCCTTGTAAGAAGCACTAAGGAACTGCAAAATCCCGACGGCAGCAGCAAATGCGTTGTGTTTGTCGGAGGAGCGGTGCTCACGCCCGAATACGCTGAAAAAATCGGCGCGGATTATTACTGCAGGGACGCGAAGGAAAGCGTTGACACCGCCAAAAAGGTGCTTGGTTAGGAGATTACGCATGAAATTTATAAAAATGTTTATTTCGGCTGTGCTTGCCGCAATTTTCGCGGCTTCGGCGCTTGCCGGATGTTCGGATAATAAAACTGAAACAAAGGTGTCGTTTAACACAAATTACACCGCCCCCGAAGGCTATCGTAATACCGACGGCGTACACAGCAAAACAACCTTGCAGGGCAGCGGCAAAAACAGCCTGCTCACCCCATCAATAACCCTCTGCGGCAAAACCTACACCTTAGGCAAGTCAAAGGTTGACGATTTATTAAAAAACGGCTGGAAAAAATCCGAGGACAACTGGACTAAGTTTCCGTCCGAAAGGGTAATGGCAGTAAGCCCCGTAAACGTCATTGCCAAAAAGCTTGAAAACGGCGAGGGCAGCGACAAAAAAACCATCTACATAAGCTTTCGCAACGTAACCTCAAAGCCCGTGAAGGTAGGCGACTGCGCAATCTCAAGAATTGAGATTGAGGGTAGGCTCGACACCTTCCGGAACGGCGCCGGCATATGCATGTTTGACGGCAAGCTTAAGTTAAAAAGCTGCGATGACGTTTTAAGCTTCGAAAATCAGCTCAAAAATTACGTGTCAAAGGTAACCCGTACGGTTGACGGCTATTATTACACCACTTACAATAAATACAGCTTAAGCGTAAAGGACGGCTCAGCGAACATTTCGGTTACCACCGACAGCTCAACCGGCGGCATACGCAGTATTACCGCGTCCGTAACGCTGAGCAAAAACTTCGCTATAAATTAAACGCGTTGTAATAATGCCTTTCCCTGTCATTCTGAGGAGTGAAACGACGAAGAATCTTTTGAAGCGTTTTAAGATTCTTCGGCTATTTGCTGCGCAAATTCGCTTACGCGACCGCTCAGAATGACAAAGTATGTTTAGAATTACAGTCTGTTATCTGAGAGGAAAATTCATTAAATAATAATACAAATTACCGGATTGGCTCCGCGCTCGAAAAGAGTGAGCGGAGTCATCTTTTTTGAATAAAATTTGAATATAATTGACAATTTATGCTTGAATTTGACTGACAATAGGCGTATACTGATATTGATACCGATTTTCATAAAATGCAGACTTTAAATGCAGACTTTCTGCTTTTTAACAGCGCCGCAGGCGCGTCAGGCATATTCTTTCTGTTAAAAAGCTGTCCGCTTTCTGACAGAGAATAGTATGAAAGGTAAATTTGCCGTTAATTCAATGACACAGGAGGTAAAATTATGGCAAACAGAATAATATTGAACATGGTTTCACACCATGGCAAGGGCGCTATCGGGGAAATTCCGGCAATTGCGCGGACAAAGGGCTTTAAGCACATCTTTGTATGCTCCGATCCCGACCTCATTAAGTTCGGCGTAACCGCCAAGGTTACGGATTTGCTCGACGAAGCAAAAATCCCCTACACCGTTTATTCGGGAATCAAACCTAACCCTACAATTGAAAACGTTAAGGAAGGCGTTGAAGCGTTCAAGGCGTGCGGCGCGGATTCAATTATTACAATCGGCGGCGGTTCCTCAATGGACACTGCAAAGGCTATCGGTGTAATAATTACCAATCCCGAATTTTCCGACGTTCGCTCTCTTGAGGGCGTTGCTCCCACAAAGAACCACGCCGTTCCCACAATTGCCGTTCCCACCACCGCCGGCACTGCCGCCGAGGTAACAATCAACTATGTTATCACCGACACCGAAAAGGAACGCAAGTTCGTTTGCGTTGACGAACACGACATCCCCGAGGTTGCGATTGTAGACCCCGACATGATGTCGTCAATGCCAAAGGGACTCACCGCCGCCACCGGCATGGACGCGCTTACCCACGCAATTGAGGGCTACACCACCAAGGCGGCATGGGAAATGACCGATATGTTCCACCTTGAGGCAATCCGCCTTATTTCAAAGAACCTCAGAGGAGCTGTTGAAAATATCCCCGAAAACCGCGAGGGCATGGCGCTTGCGCAGTATGTTGCCGGCATGGGCTTTTCAAACGTAGGTCTGGGCATCGCGCACTCAATAGCCCACACCCTCGGAGCTCATTACGACACTCCACACGGCGTTGCCTGCGCGATGATGCTTCCTATCGTCATGGAATACAATCAGGAATACACGGGAGAAAAGTTCCGTGAAATCGCAAGAGCAATGGGCGTTGAAGGCGTTGACGGCATGACTGCCGCTGAATACAGAAAAGCCGCGGTTGACGCCGTAAAGAAGCTTTCCGCCGACGTGGGAATCCCCGAAAAGAACGAAAAGGTTAAGGAGGAAGACCTCGACGTGCTTGCCGCAGACGCTTACGCGGACGCGTGCCGTCCCGGAAACCCCAGAGATACAAGCGTTGAAGATCTTAAGGAGCTTTACAGAAAAATAATGGCGTAATATCATTAAAAAAATACAGGTTGGCTCATTCTCTAAGGAGTTTGAGTCAACCATGATTTTTCGGCTTTTTTCGCTGATATTATACATACATATAATCCATTCCGTACTGCTTTGCGGTGGGATCGTTGTAAACATCGGCTTCGCTTTCCTGAACAACCGCGGCGGTTGTGTCAATCATTTCCGGACCGCGCTTAGTCGAATCCTTTTTAAGCTCCGAAGTAACCTTTGCCGCGGCAAATCCTGCCGCCGCTGTAAGTAATAAAAGTTTTAACATGTTAATTTCCCCTTTCTTTGTTTTCCGTATACATAATAGCATACAGACTGTGACAAAACAGGGACAAAAAACAATTGACTATAAAACTTCAAAATGCTATAATTTTGACAGTAAATGATGTTTTTCGGAGGTATATTATGGTAAACGGAAAAAATATTCGGATTACGTATTTCAGCGGTTATATCCGCAATTACAAAAAGCTCTGTGAAGAGCTTGGAATTGACTTGTCCCTCAGCCGCGGCGACAGGGAGGAGCAAATTTTAATAAAGGCGTTTGAAAAATGGGGCATGGAAATGCAGAACCGCCTTTACGGAATGTTTGCCTTCGCGGTTTCCGACGGCGAAAAGCTTTACGTCGTAAGAGATCAGGTGGGACAAAAGCAGATGTTCTACTCCGTTTGCGGCGACAAGCTTCTTTATTCGGGCGACATAAACGAAATTGCCGCCGGACTTGACGACAAGCGTCTTAACAAGCGTATGCTTCAGCAGTATCTTTTCTACGGTTATCCTATCGGAAGCGAAACCTTTTACGAGGGCGTATACAAGCTTATGCCCGGCTGTTATATAGAATGGGACGGCAAAACCGCCGAAGTAAAGCGCTATTTCAAGCCGGTATTTGAACCCGACACCACCAAAACCGCCGACGAATGGGCGGCGGAAATTGAAAAGACGGTTGATGAAATCCTTGACGAGGAACGCGGCGACGACAAGGTGCCGTACAAGGAAAGCTTCCTTTCGGGCGGCGTGGACTCCTCATACCTGTTTGCCGCAAGCGACGCTGTTTGCGCAAACACAATCGGTTACGAGGAATCGGGCTTTGACGAATCCGCCCTCGCAAGGCTTACCGCCGAGGTTTTGGGCAAGGATTTCCGTGTAAAGATGATTTCGCCCGACGAATATTTCGGCAGAATTCCGACGGTTATCGACAAAATGGGACAGCCGCTGGGCGACGCCTCCGCCGTTGCGTTTTCAATAGGCTGTTCGGCGGTTAAGGAGCATGCCGACGTTGTGTATTCCGGCGAAGGTATTGACGAATTTTTCGGCGGCTACAACGCCCACAAGCGTCATCTTCCGCCTGAATGGACATACCTGACCTGCTCGCACATCATGAACAACGACGTTGTAAGGGAACTTATGCTTGATTACGACGAAAGCGTCAGGGCGGAGGAACCCGTCGCAGGGCTTTGGGCTTCGGTTCAGGGTCAGGACGAGCTTAACCAAAAGCTTACAATTGACATCTCGCTTTGGCTTGAGGGCGACATTTACCTCAACACCGACCGCACCTCAACCGCCTGCGGAATTGAGCTTCACACCCCGTTCAGCGATTTAAGACTGTTTAACGTGGCAAGCAAAATTCCTGCCGAATATAAATTTTTTGAGGATAATAACAAATACGCGTTTCGCAAGGCGGCGGCTTCAAAGCTTCCGGACGAGGTTGCCTTCCGCAAAAAGGTAGGCTTTGCCGTTCCGGTACGCAAATGGCTTGCGAACGCTCAGTATAACCGTCCTATTGCCGACAAGCTGTTCGGCGAAACCTCGCAAAAATTCTTTAATCAAAAGCAGGTTAAGGACATGTGGACTCGTTACCTTGCGGGCGAGGAAACGCTGTGGAACCGCGTGTACGCCGTTTACGCCTTTCTGCTTTGGTACGACCTTAAATTTTAATTAATGCCGGCTTGTCCGGCTTTTACGCGCGTTATTGCGTTTAGCTTTCGGAGATTATTATGCGACTGCCAAATTTCGGTCAAAATGAAAACACGCTTACAAAGTATCTGTCGCCGCTTGCGGTCTGGGCGCTTGCGTTCGGCTGCGCGGTAGGCTGGGGAGCTTTCATGATGCCGGGTACAACGTTCCTGCCGCCCGCGGGTCCGTTGGGCGCTTCCGCAGGCCTGCTTATAGGCGCATGTATAATGCTGATTATAGGCGTGAACTACCATATTTTAATAAAACGTTTTCCCGGACCCGGCGGTTCGTACACCTTTGCCGGAAAGGTTTTGGGAGCCGACCACGGCTTTTTATGCGCGTGGATGCTGCTTCTTACCTATATTGCCGTAGTTTGGGCAAACTCAACCGCGCTTTCGCTGATGATTCGCTATATCTTCGGCGACATATTCTGCTTTGGCTTTTCGTACACCATAGCCGGA
>ODAI012348875.1_pt1 | contig 19275 bp, 19 predicted proteins | sample 1539321 | NCBI WGS metagenome assembly ODAI01 (sample SAMN02144231, study PRJEB22623) | gut metagenome | biome: sheep rumen | host: Ovis aries | place: New Zealand
CGTAACAGTTCACCCTTCGGTGAGCTGTTACATCAGGCCTCATATAATATCCTCGGTATGCGGATCTCCACCCTGGTCCCCTTCCCGTACTCGCTGTCGTACCTAAGCCCACAGTTAACGCCGTAATTAAGCTTAAGCCTCTCTGCCACGTTGGAAATCCCGAAGCCCGAGTTGTTGATAGAGGGCTTTTCCAGGCAGTCGGCGATCCTTCTTATCCTGAGAAGCTCCTCCTCCTTCATTCCGATGCCGTCGTCCGTCACCGTAAGCACGAGCTGATAAAAGCCCCCGTCCTCTATCTTATAGATGTCGTGGAAGATATCCGCGCCCTCCGCGCTCTTTGTAAGCTCAGAGGTGCTCTCGTATACTCCTATCCTTATCGTTCCCTTCCCGCGCTTGTTCTTAAGCCCGTGATAAAGCGCGTTTTCCACCACCGGCTGAAGTGTCATCTTAATAATGGAATAATCCATATATTTTTCCGGTATGCTTATCTCATAATCCATGATGTCCCTGTAACGGAACTGCTGAATCTCAAGGTAAGCCTCGATATGCGATATCTCGTCTCTTATCGGGACATAATCCCTGCCTCCCGAAAGAGTCGTCCTGAAGAACCTTGAAAGAGAGGTCACGAGCGAGGCCACGTCCTCCTTTCTGTCGTCCTCCGAAAGCCACAGGATATTATCCAGGGTATTGTAGAGAAAATGGGGATTTATCTGAGCCTGCAGAAGCCTCAGCTCAAGGTTCCTTGAGTTGATCTGCTCCTTCTTTATATTATCCACAAGCGTCCCCAGCTGTGACGCCATGGAGTTAAGGGAATTTCCCAGCTCTATAAGCTCCGCCCCCGATTCAAGCCCGGCCCTTGCCTCAAAGTTTCCGTTCTTTACCTCCTCGGTGACCCGGCACAGCTCGTCTATGGGAGCGGTTATGCTTCCCGAGATGAGCACCGAAAGATAGATCGTAAGTATGGTGATCGCCACAAGGGTAGCTATGGCAAAATTGGATATGAAATATCTCTGCCTGTCTATCTCAAGCCTGGTCTTCTCCATGCCGGAGGATTCGTAATAGATATATTCGGAGATCCTTTCCTGTATCAGCTCCGTAATGATGCGTATATCGGTATCTAACCTCATCATGTTCTCATCATAATGGCCCGATATCTTTACGGTGCTGTTTATCTCCTCAGCCCGCCGCTTTAGGGTGTTTAAAAGCTTAAGTATGCTGTCTATCCTTCCCTTTGCCTCTCCGGACCCGGTAAGCTCCCGCATCCTTGAAAAATCCTCCCCGGCATTCTCTATGAGCTTATCGGGGTTTTCCATGGACAGCTCCTCCTCTACCTCCTCCTTGCTTAAGGATCTTGCCACCATCTGATACATTACGGCATCCATCTTTTCCTTGAACACGGTATTATACTCATTGGCATTTGTTATATTTTTAACGATCAGATCGTAGGAGGCGGCAAGCCTGTTAAGATTGAAGATAAACAGAATGGTAATGCTGATAAACGGAAGGATGATGGCCGTGCTCAAAAGGGCAAGCTTTCTTCTTATGGACATGGTCTTAAAGGATAATGTCTTTTTCACCCTTCCCTCCCTCTTGCACGGAACTCCTTCGTCGTCATTCCCTGTGTCTTTTTAAAGGTAGAGCTGAAGTAGTGAGGATCCTTATAGCCTACGGCATAGGCTATCTCAAAGCTCTTCATGTCCGTGGTCATAAGAAGCTCCTTTGCCTTGTCCATTCTTTTGTTTATCAGGTACTCTATGAAGGTAACTCCCATTTCCTGAGAAAAGATCGCGGAAAAATGGTTGGGGCTGATATTTGCAAGCTCTGCCAGGGTATTGAGTGAAATGTCCTCATCCGCATAGTGCTCGTCTATATAAACAGCCGCGTCTCTTAAGATCCTGCCGTATTTCCTTGCGGAGCCGTTATCCCTTGCGCTTATGACCGCGGAAAGGTATTCGGACAGGTATCTTTTTGCGTCCTCCGTCCCTGTCATGTCGCGTATGATATCATTTATGTCTCCGCATTTACTGTTTATTTCAGATACATTTTCACCGATCTCCTTAAGGAACCTGACCATGGTAAAATAAAGATCCATTGTCAGATAATTCAGAAAAATAAGCGAACGGGAGTTCTGATCCCCTATGGAATCAAAAACAGAGTCGATCATGGCCCGGGCCCCGTCCTGTGTGCCGGTCCTGAGAAAGCTCTCCAGCTCCTTTCCTGATACCTCGCCGGCCTTGCTTATGTCCATATTTACAAAGGACGTATCCCTGTCATGGCTCTCCGGGCCTGATCCGGGCCTGTCAAGAAACTGCTTTGCAAGCTCGGAAAAGAGCCTTACAGCCTCTTTTTCCTTCTTCTCATATTCCTCCGCGCTCCTTAAGGAACGCTCTTCCTTTTCCTTCCTCTCCTGTTCTATCTTTTCCATGACCTCATGGATCGATTTCAGAAGAGCCGCGGGTGTTATGGGCTTTAAAAGGTATTCGGTAACCCCGAGCCTTATCCCCTCCTTTGCGTAGCTGAAATCGTCGTAGCCGGAAAGGATGATTATCTTCGTGTCCGGGAGCGCCTCCCTTATATGCTCCGAAAGCTTAAGCCCGTCCATGAAGGGCATTTTGATGTCAGTGATCACGATATCGGGCTTTTTTTCAAGGATCATGGGAAGGGCAAGCTCTCCGTCCCGGGCGTCTCCGGCAAATTCTATCCCTTCCGCGCTCCAGTCGATCCGCCGCTTGATCCCCTCCCGCATGACAGCCTCATCTTCAACCAAAAACAGCTTTATCATATCAATACTCTCTTTCTTCGATCAGGGCATCGTTTACGATGGTCACGGCATAGTCCGTGCCGTCCGCACTGACCTCCCGGATACCTGTAAACGCGGAAAACTGTCCCTCCTCTATAAAGGTCTTGAAGGGGACCTCCTTCCCTGCCCTGAGCGCCTCTATCATGCTCCTGAGCCTGGGGCCGTAGAGCGGAGAGCACTCGGTATTTACGGCTATCTTCTCCTCTTCGGTAAGCCTTAAGCCCTCCCTTGTGGAATCAAAGGACATGATCAGCATCTCATATCCCCCTATATCCGGTCCGATCCTGTATCCCGCGTTTTCGATGGCCTCTATGGCTCCGTAGGCTTCATTATCGTTTTCGCAGTATACGATATCTATATTTCCGCCATGCTTTATAAGCATGTCCTCCATGACCTCTTTTCCCTTAGAGGTTGTAAATTCGCCTGTCGCCTGGTCAAGCAGGTTCCATCCCGGATACTCCCTTACCGCGTCCTCCAGGGCCTTCGTCCTTCCCATCTGGGCGCTTGAGCCCAGAGTTCCCTGAATATCAACTATATTCACTTCACCGGAATGCTTTATCCTTTTCAGATATTCATAAAGCCATTTGCAGGCTCTCTGACCCTCGAGATAGAAATCCGAACCCATCCACGCGGTATACAGGCTCTCATCGGACACCTTTACCTCCCTGTCATAGACGATAACCGGGATGCCCGCTTCCTTTGCCTCAAGCAGGGCCGAATCCCAGCCCGTCTCCACGCAGGGATCAAGAAGTATGTAATCCACGTCCTGATCGATGAATTCTCTTATGGCCTTGATCTGGTTCTCCTGCTTCTGCTGTCCGTCGTTAAAGATGAGCGAATAGCCGTCCTCTGCCAGAAAGGCATCCTGCACCGATTTTGTACTGGCCATTCTCCAGTCCGATTCCGAGCCTATCTGTGAAAAGCCTATGGTGACAAGAGACTCCTCCTCCGGAAGCTCCGCCGCCTCCTCATCCTCTCCTTTGCAGCCCGACAGTATAAATCCCATTATCAGTGCTGCCAGAATAAGCAAAGCTGTCCTGCCGGTGCCGCTCAGGCTGTCAGATCCCTTCCTTATCATAATATCCCGCCTTCTGATACATTCTCACAGACCTCTCCGGCCTGAGACTGACTGTTTTACCTGAACATTATGCTGCTTTTCAGCTTTTATAGGCGTCATCGTTCAACAGCTCCTTTATCTCGGTGATCCTGTCTTCTATTTTATCGCATTGCAGTTTCCCGTCCGAAACGATGAGCGCCCGGGGAAACTTTTTCCAGTCAAAGGCATCGACGCCCTTGATCTCATTTGTATACAGCTTAAGACTCTCCCCGTTTAAGAATTTATGCAGCAGAGTCTGGAGGATTTCTGACAGATCCTTATCCAGCACGTTGCCATACATCCGCAGGGCCTCATCGTTTCCGAGTAAAGCTGCCGTCACGTCCACCGTACCCGAGCCCAGATTCTCTATCAGCGGAGCTTCATCCCAGTATATCAGATGAACCCGATTCCCTGCCTCATTAAGCCTGACCGCGGCTCTATAGATGGAAAGCGCAAGCCATTGCTCCAAAAGCTCCATCTGCGCTTCAAGCTCACTCGATGAAGCTGTCTGTGCTTCAAGATATGTCTGTACCGCGCTAAGGCCGGTATCATTCAGACAGCTTCGTATGTCAGCCATAGTCGAGGATATCTCACCAATGCACTTCTCATTCCCGATAAAGGACCTGTATACATCGGTCTCGTCACTGGTAATGGCGATGATGAACTCAATGCCTGAAGCTTTTCCATCCTTGAGGGCCTGATACACGTTTTCAGGGATCAGTTTCCCGTCACAGACCGGCGCGCACATATTCTTCCAAAGCCTCTGCGACGCATCCTTCAGGGTATCTGTGTCAAGCGCCATAAGCTCTTCCATGGTTTCGGTCCGCGTTTCCTTTAACAGACTCTTTGTCAGGGCTCTGGATGCCTCCGGCGTGTTATAGACGTAGGCGGGGCTTCCGCTGACTATGATCGCTCTCTGGAACAGGCCCTTTGCCTCATCACTTACCGCAAGCATAAATATGGAGGTCGCGCCGGCCTCAGAGCCCATTACAGTGATCCGTTCAGGATCACCCCCAAAGGCCTTTATATTTTCTTTTATCCATTTTAATGCCGCGATCTGATCGAGCAGTCCGAGATTTAAGGTGTCCGGGCAGGACTCCCCTCCGGGGATCTCTGAAAAATCGATAAAGCCGAAAATACCCAGGCGAAAATTAAAGCTCACGAAGACAGTGTCCGGATGCTTCTCTCCAAAATTTCCGCCGTATAAAAGGGGATCTGCAGAGCCGCCGAAGGTGAGATCGCCATGGTGGAACAGCACCAGCACCGGTTTGAGGGTTTCCGTTTTTTCTCCCCCGACACCGATATTCAGTGTCAGGCAGTCCTCGCTCTGTCTGTGATGCTTTACGATCGAACCACTGTGCTCGACCTGTATGGCCGAGGCTCCCATATTTTTTGCTTCAAATACGGCGTCCGACGCGGGAAGCGGTTCAGGAGCTTTCCATCTCAGCCCGCCAACCGGCGGCTTTGCGTAGGGAATTCCCAAATATGCAACAAACTTCCCGTATTTTTCCCCGACATAGATGCCGTTTTTTGTCTTTACCGCGCAATCAGTGTCATATTCTCCGGTGATGGGCTGGTTTTGTCTGTTTGTCTCCTCAATGTCCTCTTTTTTCAGATCAAATACAAAGCCCTCGCCCCCGTCCTCATAACGACTGCGGATCTTTCGGATTTGATACAGGCGGATAAGCAGGTTCACGATAAAGCCGAGAACGGGAAGTACTACGACAAACGCGAACTCCTCCTGCAGGTATTCCAGCATGGACACACCCATCCAGCGGATCGAAATATACTGGCCGGCCAGAAAAACAAGGATGATCGCTGTAAAAGTGAACACCTTTATCCTCGGATTATTCTGGACAGCTTTACTGAAAACAATTTTGCTTATGATCTCCTCCGAGGCCATGCCCAAAGCAAAGCAGGCCACGGTACACATCAGAACCGACCAGCCGGAAAGACTCGCGATCGTTTCACCGAAGCCGTAACCCAGTGCCGCAATGAGGGCGACCATAAAATCATCGATCGTGAATAGCTTTTTCATTTTTATCTGTCCTTTAACTTTTCTTAAGGCATATAATAATTTGTCAGGAAATAGGATCTCTCCCAATCAACTATCTTCAAGGAAGACTCCTTTTCCGGGTGGATATCCTGCTCATTCAAGACCATTACCTGTCTGTCATCAGGCTTGTAAAGCGGCCACTCATGCGCCCTTCCGTCGGGGGAGAGCTCCGCGGTAAGCGACGGATCACCGGTCTTTGCGAACTGTATCCACATCCTTCGCATGGTTTTTGCGAAGTTCTCGTCGATCGTCCTTCCCGTGAATTCGTTCATCTCCGGATGATTGAATACTATCGAAAGCTCCGACGCATGGCCGGCCTTTATCAACGGCACGGAGGATTCCACCGTGTAGTAATAGGTGTAGGACTTACCGCCTGCTTTAGCCTGCTCCTCCGACAGCCTGATCTGAGGCGCGATGAACATGATCTGGCTGAACAGACGGACGGTAGGCTCATAGCTTTCTCCTTTGATATCTCCACAGTAGCTTTCTACCAGCTCCTTCTCCTTATCCGTTAACTGAGTCAGCTTCTCTGCCTTGCGCTCACCTGCCCACTTATTCCAGACATCCACCCCGGTGGCTCCAAGGAAGGTATTCATTTCATCCTTGTTGCAGCCCTGAAGGAACTCTATGTCCTTCGCCGCTCCGTTCGCGTATGCCTCCCATGGATCAAGCGGAAGGAAGCTGCCATCCCTCTCCGGGAAGGTGCGTATGCCAAGCACCTGATAAAACCCGTAAAGACGCGTCCATACATCCGTAAACTTCTCGGCACTGACCTTCAGCAGGTCGGCGACGGTCTTGCAGCCGAGCTCCTCCATCACCCTGTTTGTGATCGCGATGGCCTGCTCCGTGCTCCGGGTCTGTGCGGGAGCGCCGCTCTGAGTGATGACACGCCTGAAATACTCATGCGAGCCTTTGACGAGCGGAAGCAGAGATACGCTTGCGCCGCCGGCAGATTCGCCCCAGATGGTCACGTTATCGGGGTCGCCGCCGAAGCCCGCAATATTCTCATGCACCCACTTAAGTCCCATCAGCTGATCCATCAGTCCCAGATTCGCCGCATCCGCATAGTCCTTACCATCGGGCAGATGGGACAGATGCAGGAAGCCGAAGAAGCTGACTCTGTAGGAGACGGTAACGAAAATGACATCCGGGTTCTCCTTCACGAGATTATGGCAATCGTACTGCGGGTCGGTCGTTCCGCCTACCTCCCAGCCGCCGCCGTAGATCCACACGATGACCGGCTTCTTCTCAGCCGATGTCCCGTCAGACTTCCAGATGTTTAAGTACAGGCAGTCCTCGCTCGTACCATTTGCAATAGAGGGATCTCCCGGCGACTGAACGGGGGCCTTCCCATAGCTGTATGCCTCATAGACGCCTTCCTTCGGGCCAGCATCCACCGGCGCCTTCCAGCGTAAGTCTCCCACAGGCTGTTCCCCGACAAAGGGAATGCCTTTATAGGAAATGACGTTCTCCTTCTTCTTTCCGACGAAGGTTCCGTTGACACACCTGACAGCCAATTCCCTGTCATAATCCCCGTCGGTGATCGGTCTGTTCCCTTCCTGCCCGATCTGTGCCTGTTTACTCTTTTTGCCTGCCTGCTTCCTGCTTTCGAGTTCGGCAGCTATCTCCCCGGCGTCCGCGCGGGTAATGGAAACCTCAAAGTCCTTCAGCTTTTCCGAAAGCAGGCTTTCATCCTTCTCCTTTGCATACAGCAGCACGGCGGTATCCCCGTCTGCAAGCGTTTCACCTGCTTTTTCCAATATCCCGGCCTTGCTTTCCAGCTCTTCCATGTCCATAGAATCGCCGATCGCCTGACCGGTAATTCCGCCAAGCAGAACACCCAGGGGACCGGCCAGCAGACCCGCAAGGCTCCCGATCAGCCCGCCGGTCAGGCCACTATCCCCTATCGCATCGCCGGAGATAAAATAATCCTTCAGAGAAAGGCTTCCGGCTTCCTTTTTCACAAGTGCTCCGTGGGAAACCTTAAAGCCCTTCTGGTCGTGATCCTGGCGAAGCTCAGTCAGTATCTGATATGCTTCACTCGGCACCTTACAGTTTACGATGATAACATTTTCCTTCATGATACAAACTCCTTTCACTGCCTGCGCCGATCTTAGAAGAAGGTCGTGCGCCCGGGAACTAACTCTTCCTTTCGACGGCTCTGCGATACAAAGAGGCCGCTGAAATAAATGTAACACAGCAGCAATTATTATACAATATACGTAATTGTTCAGTACCTTCACAGTTACGTACTGCAAGCCCTCATCGCCATGGAGCCTATCCATGTGCTCATCTCATCCTTGCTGCAGCCAATGAGAATATCGATATCCTTTACAGCGCCTTCTGCATAAGCGTCGAAGGTGTTGAAAGGCAGAAAACTTCCGTCTCTTTATGAAGTCCCCGTCATACCAGAACTTCACATTCTCCTTTTCCTCTTCAGGGATTCCCTGATCGTCCATAGCTTTGAATACCTCTTCCTCGGTAAAGTCGAAGGCTGTGGCATACTCATCGGATGTGGTGGTCACCACATTGAGGTAACCTGTCACATGCATTCAGAAGAAGGTATTTCAGAATTTTGACCGAGCCTTTGTAAGTGTTGGCCTTAACCCCGGCAAAGGTCAGAAATATGACCGGATAGGCTCCCTGAAGCTCACGGTATTTTTCATCCTTAAAGATATCCCGGCCCTCAAACAGGTCTCCCCTGTTCTCATATTCATTAGAAAAAACACATAAAAGTTTTGTCCTTCGATGAGCTTTGCGTAATCCTGTACGCCGATCGCAATCGTTTTCGCCATAACAACTTCCTCCGATCAAAAACCTCCTGCTGTGCCTTCATTTTACACAACAGGAGGTCTGTTTACAATCAAAATCACTTCTGTACTTGTTAAGTAATTTCGCTGTTAAGGTGAATTCAATTTACTTTCTTTCCCGCAAAATACACATCGGTCGGCTTATTGTAGCTGAAGCCCTCCTGCTCTGCCGTAAGAAGGTCTTTGTCGAATACCAGATAGTCAGCATCCTTACCGGCCGTGATGGAGCCCTTCCTATCCTCTATGCCAAGCTGCTTTGCGCCGTTGATGGTAAAGCCCAGAAGCATCTCTTCAATTCCCATCCTCTCATTTTCAGGCGGGAATACTGTATCGCATCTGGTCCATTCATACCCTCTGGTCTTATCGGTGATCTTCCGTGTCATGCCGACTTCCATGCCAAGATACGGATTCCATGTCATAAAGTCCTCGAAAGTGATGTTGTCACTTGACCATGTAACTAAAGCTCCGGTATCCCAGATCGTCTTGCAGCGGAACTGCTTGCATGCACGGTCCATACCCAGCCATTTACTGGATTCATCCGGAGTTCCCGCATGCCAGTGCGGGGTAAAGTTTGCGATCACGCCCAGCTCTGCGAAACGTTTAAGATCCGCGTCATCCTGAACTTCAAGATGGGCACAGGTAACTCTTACCTTTAAGCTGTCTCCCAGCTCCTTTTTGGCCATCTCAAAGCCATCCAGTACCTCGCGGGACGCACGCTCACCAACAGTGTGGAGATGAAGGTCCAGACCCGCCTCATTAAGATTCTTCAAAAGCTCACAAATTCCCTCCGCGGAAAATGCGGTAGTTCCCGTCGTACCTATATCCGCATAAGGGGTAACCATGGCTGCCGTATGGATCTTCTGGGTTCCGTCCTGGAATATCTTCATGGTATGTACCTTAAGGTGCTCCGTGTTGTACTCACGATGGAAGCGTTTCACCTCCTCAAGGCCCTCCGCGGCATCCCGCTCGGCATTGACCACAAGGCTTCCGTCAACATAAATCGGAAGCTTTCCCTGTTCATCAAGAGCCTTCAGCCGTTTATATACCTTCTCATGGAACTTTGCATCTCCCGGAAGACCGGAATCGAAGACACAGCTCACTCCGTATTCAACCGAAAAATCGATCCAACGCTTAAGCGCTGCGTCAACCTGTTCATCGGTAAGCTCCATCGAGCTGTCGAGGATGATAGGTATTTCCGCTGCGCCTTCAATACAATTTCCGGTCACATGTCCGTCCTTACGCACATAAATGGCAAGTCCCGGAATGGGGTCCGGCGTATCGTCGGTAATACCATGCCTCTCAAGTATCTTTGAGTTGACCCAGATGCTGTGTCCTTCCCCTTCCTGGATCTGAAGCTCGGCATCCGGACATATCGCGTCAAGCTCCTCTTTTACAATATCCTCCCCATTGAGGAATTTTTTCTCCAAAAGGAACCTGTATCTCTTCTGGCCGGGATTCTCTTTGATACGGCTGGCCATAATGTCCAGTGCTTCCTGTTTGCCGTTCGGCTCAAGGCGCTCTCCCATCTCCGCATACTCAAACCCCACAGGAATGGTTACGTGAACGTGGCTGTCAATGATGCTGGGCATGATGAACTTGCCGCCAAGATCCGTGACCTCTCCCTCATACCCGGAAAGGCCTGCCTCGTCACCGACGTAGACGAATTTACCGTCCTTCACCACAAGAGCGCTCGCCTGTGGATTATCCTTATCCGAGGTGAAGATTTTCGCGTTTTTGATGATCCTGTCTGCTTTCATGCTAATACCTCCTAATTGTTTTATATTTTCTTCCTTAGATTTGATGTACCTGCTCTCCTTCTTTGCGGTCGCCTTATGGGGATCCCCTTCGGCAATATACACGCTGCTGTTGTCATTTCACAAAAGCGGCAATGTTGAAAGAGGGCTTTATGAAGCAGCCTTATAGTCTGACACTGGTTCGATTATATCACAGGAATAAGATGATTTATATTAAAAATGAAAAATCAACGAATCCCCGCCAGAGCGTTCAGGGGATAAATTAGATTGTTTGATTTTTTACCGGGGCTGGAAGGATTCGAAGCTTTTAGGCCTTCAAAATAACCGAGCTGCTTATCCCGACCGTCCCGCTCCCCCCGGTGGCAAGCAGCAATACCGCAATAAGCAACACGCCCAAGCCCGAGGCAGGAAGCCGGATGCGCAAGAAGCCGGGTTCATAAATTTTCCTTGCAATTTGAGCGTTTTTGGCATATACTGACTATTATAAATGTCGTTTTATTTGGGCTGGTCGTAAGGCCCAGGTCCATCATCGGCGGGGAAGTTCCCCGCCATTTTTTTACAATCGATTCAGAGGTGAACAATATTGAAAGAACTTAGTATTTTTATAGATGAATCCGGGGATTTTGGAGAATATTCTGCTCACTCCCCTTACTACATCATTACGATGATCTTCCATGTCCAAAGTGAAGATATTCAGCCTGCAATCGCAAAACTGAATCAGGAACTTTCATATCTCCACTTGGACAACCTCTGTATACATACCGGCCCCATAATCCGCAAGGAAGAAATCTATGAAGAAATAGAGATTGATGAACGCCGCCGTATCTTTAACAAAATGGTTGCTTTTATTCGTCAAATAAATATTCGTTACAAATGCTTCTATATCGAAAAGAAGCATATTTCAGATGTTGTTGAAGCCACAGGAAAGCTGTCAAAGCAAATTTCCCGATTTGTAAACGATAACTACGAAGAGTTTCTCTCCTTTGATGATGTAAAGCTTTACTACGACAACGGACAGGTTGAGGTCAGCAAAATACTATCCTCTGTCTTCAACGCTCTGCTTCCAAACCCTATTTTCAGAAAAGTGATGCCTACAGAATACAAGCTGTTTCAGGCAGCGGATTTGTTATGCACTATGGAACTTGTGCGTCTAAAGCTTGAAAATAACCTCTTTTCAAAATCAGAATCAATGTTCTTTGGGAACATCCGTGATCTTAAGAAGAATTACCTAAAGCCTCTCAGCAAAAAGGAATGGAAATGATCTTAGGAAGCAACTGATAAATATGACTTCGCTGACTATCTTTCAACGAACCTCCCTTATCCTTATGACAAAAGATGAGCCAGCAGCGGATCAAAATGCTTCCCCGCATCTTCTTCTATGATCGACAGAGCTTTTTCCTCTTCTGTAAGGTTTCCCAGCTTTTGCAAAATGCTATCCGGTAGAAAAATAAAGGAGTTTGAACCTTCGTCATTTTCCTGCGCACAGGTTGATTATATGGGCTTTTTTGATTGTTTGATTTTACCGGGGCTGGAAGGATTCTCTGATAAACCCTGTTTTATCCACATAAAAGTTTTGTCCTTCGATAAGCTTTGCGTAATCCTGTACGCCGATCGCAACCGTTTTCGCCATAACAACTTCCTCCGATTAAAAACCTCCCGCTGTGCCTTTATTTTACACAACAGGAGGTCTGTTTACAATCAAAATTCAATTAAAAGCACACGGCCTTACTGATCAGATGCAATAATATTTGGTCAGAAAATATGTGCGGTCCCAATCCAGGATCTGGCGCTCGGCTTCCTTCTCCGGATGAATATTGAATTCATCGAATATCATAACCTGCTTATTCTCCAGGTCGTACAGCGGCCATTCCCTGGCCTTGCCGTCGGGAGACTGCTGTGCCGTAAGGGATGGGTTGCCGGTCTTTGCAAACTGGACCCACATCCTGCGCATTGTCTTTCCGAAGGTCTCGTCAAATCTCCTGCCTGTACAGAAGGTCTCCTCCGGATGATTGAATACAGTGGAAAGCTCTATGGCATGTCCGCTTCTCATGAGCGGCACAGAGGATTCAGGCGTAAAGAAATAGGTGTAGGACTTTCCGCCTGCCATGGTCTGATTCTCCGACAGCCTGAACAACGGAGCAATAAATACGATCTGATCAAACAGGCGGCTGTCACAGGAGTATTCAGGAGTCACATCCTTTGCGTCCTTGCAGTAGCTCTCTATCAGCGCTTTCTCACTTTCTGTCAGCTGAGCCAGTTTCTTTGCCTTACGGTCGGCAGCAAACACCGCATAGCCCTCCAGCCCGAACCCATACACGAAATAACCCAGCTCATCCTTTGTGCAGCCCTGAAGAAAATCCAGATCTTTGGCGACGCCGTCCGCATAAGCGGCATACGGATCCAACGGTACAGTCCGCCCGTCCCGTTCCGCCCAAACACGCAGCGAAAGCAACGCTCCTTCTGTTTTAACTAACGTATCAATATCAACCTTCTGCAGATCGGCCACGGTCTTACAACCGAGAGCCTCCATAACTTCATTCGTACAGGCAATAGATTCTTCCACAGACCGAGTAAAGACGGGAGACCCACTCTCGGCAATGACCCGCTGAAAATACTTATGAGAGCCTTCGATCAACGGCAGCAGGCTTACACTGGCACCGCCGGCGGACTGCCCGAAAATTGTCACCTTTTCGGGATCACCGCCAAAAGCGGAAATATTCTCGTGGACCCACTTCAAAGCCATCACCTGATCCAGAAGTCCCAGATTCTGTGCGTCCGGATAGTCCGTTCCGTCCGGCAGGTGGGACAGATGAAAGAAACCGAAAACATTCATCCTGTACTCAATGGTAACGAGAATTACATCCGGATTTTCTTTGACGAAATTTGTACCCTCCTCACGAGGTTCGGCCGTCCCACCGATCTCAAAAGCGCCGCCATGAATCCACACCATAACAGGTTTCGCTTCTGAACTCTTGTTCTCTGCCTTCCATACATTCAGGTACAGGCAGTCCTCGCCCTGAGGATAAAGTGATCCCAGCTGGCTGACATTTCCGTCCTGTCGCGGGGCTTTTGCGAAGTAGTACGCCTCATACACACCGTCATCCGGGGCACAGTCCACCGGTGCCTTCCATCGCAGATCCCCGACAGGCTGTCTGCCTACAAAGGGAATGCCTTTATATGCGATGACATCCTCTGCTGTCTTTCTGCCGACAAAGGTACCGTTGATGCATTTAACCGCCAGCGATTTATCGTAATTTCCGTCGGTGATCTTTTTATTCTCACCGTACAGCGCCCTCATTCTCTCTCTTGCTTCTTCAATGTTTGCGTCCAATATACCCATTATGTCACTTCCTTTCTATACGTTCTGTCTTTGCAATTCATGCGGTAATGATGTCCGACGAAATAAACTTTCGTATTCTTGCTTATATTGTCTGCAATCTATGCCATATTAATATTCCCGGCACCGCATCAATGGACAGCTTTTGCGCATTTTTCGGTTCTGAATTCTCTATCCCCAGATCTTTATTGGAAGTCACCACAGGAACCGTTAAGTCTTTAACTATCTCATACCCTTTTTGCTGACCTGATCGTAACCGTTCAGTACCTTCACAGTTGCAAACCGCAAGCCCATTAAAAACGCCTTCGCTAACGGGCACTCCTGCCGTATCCTCATTATACTCAGCAGGAGGTCTTTTTGCAATCACAGTAATGTCTCAGGGAAAGCATCATCTACACTATTAAGCGCCTGTCTCCCATTCAACGTAATACTTGGGTGCTAGAGATTATGTCAATCCAAAATAATCTTCTTTTCGAATATAAAATCATATTAGAAGTTGTTATACCGAACGCCAGTTCAGAATTTTGCTTCCTTTTCATATGATTATGGAAAATCAGATCAATTCTGCAGCTTCACCGATCACGACCACTCTTTAATTCAATCCTTGACTACATCAGTCAGTCTATATTTCCTCCAAAAATTTTTTTATTCATATTATCGTTTCTCCCTTTTAATATCACCACTTTACAAGGTTTCATTCCGGTACAATGTATAGATGTTTTTGAAAGTATCACAACTATATATGGTTGGATTTTATGAACAATATGTAAAAGTGATAAAGTGGTGATGTTAAAATAACAGAAAAGAGAGCCGAAGCTCCCTTTCCATAATGCCCTCTGCACGAACAGATGACAAGTTTTCTTATAATCAGTCCCCACCGCTTTTCCTCCGGCAAACGCTCCATTACATTCCACAGCCTTTGCTGAGCAGCTGTAATCATAACCATCACACTCCCTCCAGACATTTCGTCCATAGCAGCCAAGGATAGCATAACACAAGCCATGCAGAATCTGCAGCCACGAAAGTACGATATTTGAAAATACCGATATCAATTTTAAGCTGCGATAAAAAAAAGAAAGCCCCGTAAACTCCTCATTTTACGGGGTTTCCAGTCCAAGGCTAGAAGGATTCGAACCTTCACATGACCAAGCGACGTGTTTTGCACGCAAAACACGCCGCTTGGTCAGAGTCCGTCGGTGCCCCTTTTTAATTTACCGCAATTATTTAATCTATCATAATCAGTATATATTCGATTGACCTATGAATTGACCTATCTTTTCCAACTCGTCTGTTATCATCTCATGTACATTCAGAATGTATAAAACAGAGTTTCTTTTAACATGGTCTGCCAATCCCTCTCGTGTCGAAGGATTCTTAAAACATATACTCTCTTAAGAGAATCATCTACGATATAAAACACGATAGAGGGACTAAAAGGCTTTTTGAAGATCAAAAAGCCTCTGTAAAAAATTCCTGTTCCTGTATATAGTTTATGTGTCGTTCCAAGTCTGCCAACCTCGTAATCTATGTCATTATGAAACTGGTCGGCTCTCTTATCTCCAAACTCCGCAGCAATATAATCCTCAATATCAGCTGCATCATAAATCGATTCTTGGGACCATAATACTTCATATTCATCCATATTTAACCCTTTATATTACAGCGGTCTGCTTTTTCAACGATGCCTTTCTTTGATCTCGGATCTTTTCTATTTCTTTTACGGCATCCTTATGGGGTATTACTCGTCCGGACATTACATCATCGATCCCACGGTCAAGCATTTTAAGCAGAGCAGGATCAACCTCTCCTGCTGTTTGAATTGTTATATTGTCTTTAACAGAAGTTTCCGTCATAGCTTAACCTCCATCATGCATTTCAATCATCAACTACATAATAATTTTAACATAAGATAGATATAATACAAGCATCCTCTATAACGCTATATTGCCATATGAGCGTTTGCTTCCAGACAATGCTGCAAGCGACGTCCTTGATCTGTTATTAGTGATTGCCTCGAATAGATACAGTTAAGATTTATCATTAACCTCTCCTTCCCATGTGATGTCAGGCCATCATTATCATTTATGCCATCATGATTTCCTTATTATCAAATGAAAACGGAATGTTTCCCTCATATGAAAAACTGAGAGAATACTCGTTGGTGGCGTGCGCCATGAGTCTTGTATCAATTTCTTCTGTCTTTTGAATGTCTTCTTTATCCCGAGTCTTTTCCGCTAATTCCTTAACTTGTCTGATGAACCATATCATTATCAGTCACAGATTTTCTAATCGCGCTAGATTCTATAGTCGACAGACTGAGCACCACTTATAATGCTGATAAGTTTATCCATTGAGTTAGGCTTAATGTACGCATTTTTCGAAATGGAAGAAGAATATGGATTACGACTAAAGGAAATCGATGGTCAAATATACCTGTATTTTGATGAGGGGAGCTCTACAAGCTCGTCCAGACAGGTGAATCGTAACCTTAGAATATGGCTCGAAGAGCAGAAAGCGACTATATCAAGAATTGAAAATGCCTCCTGTGAGTCTGAAGCTGATATTTTAAAAGTTGATTATCGCATGTGGAAATGGTCATTTCCTGAAGGCGTAGCAAGTAAAAGTTCTAAAGAACTGCGAAAAGCATATATAGATAAGCAGATCAAGGAGCTTCAGGAAAAGAGACGGCAATTGGACGAGGAGGAATGATTTGAACAAGAAAAAAGAACACCCTAAAGTGTTCTGATTTCTTCAAGTACGGAATTGATGCAGGCACCGCTTCCGCTGAAAACCTCGAAGGTTTTCGTTCGTTATAATCATTATATTGAATCAAATCAGTTATGTCAATTACTTTTTCAGAACCGGCTTGTTTCTGCAATTCTCCAGATATTCAATGACCTGGCATATGTACCTATAATCAGAAACCAAAACATCATTCTTGGAAAAGTACTCTTTGTTATCGTTACGTATCATCGTATCAAAGAACAGTTTTCTGACATCCGCCATTCCTTTATCGCGCATACTACGATTCCCCACAGTATTAAGAGCATCGTAATACACAAAAAGCATTACAACAAAATCATGTATTACAGGGTTTTCCATTTTGCTTTTATAGCTTGTCTCAAACTTCCTTGACTTGGAAAGCGCATCCATAATGTCCATACATTTATTAATCTTCACTGAGTATGGCTTCCTAAGTGAATTTAACAGGCAAATATTGTGTGCTGCTGCATTTCGTAAAAACTTAACGCTACCAAGATATGAGCTATATGAATGACCACCATAGAGCCCATAGTAAAGATTATATAATTCGATAAATCTGCCAAACGGAAGAACCTCTACAAGCTTCCACACCGGAATCTCTTCCTCGTTGGACTTAATCTTATCAATTAATTCCTTCGCTGCAGACTTGTCCTTGTTTGAATACAGAGACGTTAAGACCGAATAATCGTGTTCAACATATTTATTAACAATATTATATCCGTCTTCCTCGGGATTATTTGTGATATCCCTGATAAATCTTGTTTTTATAACATGTTCTATATCAAGGCAAAGACCTATTATTACCCTTCTCAAATGCATATCCAATATACTAAGCTCCACCAAATAAGCAAAGTCAAGATTGATATACTGATTGCTTAGTTCAACCTTGCTGTATTTTGTATAGTTCTGCGCGTAAGATTTTAACTTGAAGTAATAGTTGTTGTATTGTAGGAATTTTTTGGCTTCCTCAACATTATACAGATCAAATTTAATGTTCTTTGATCTTAAATCTTCTATCTGTTCTTCAATTGTAAGCTTTTTCTCGTACATAACACTTCCCACATCTGTGATCATTCTTTCAACCCATTATATTGATTGGAAGTATTATAGTCAATTGTTATCCGTACTTGTCTGTTCTGTTTGTTCTTCTATATAGCCAACTCTTCACTGTTTCCTTCTTGAACAGTATTGCCCATGCAATCCCTCCGTATATCTTTATATCTGTATATAGATAAGACAAGGCCGATCAGTATGTAGTCTACTATGCAAAACGAAATGCGACTCGTAAATATAGGGAGCACGGAACTCGTCATCGGAAGAAGTCCGAATACGATAAGGATATTGCTGATGCTTTGTATTGCTATTGTGATCCCGCAGGCGCATCCGACTATAAATCCCAGACTGTTCTTCTGGCCAACCGAAATCCTTACCATGTATATTGCAAGAGCAAGCATACAGATTACTATCACGGCAACAGCAAGTAATCCGCATGTCGCAGCTACAGAGCCTACAACATAATCAGATCCGAAACCGGGCGTGTTCGACATGATATCGACTGCTTCTTCGCTTTTTCCTATGATCGCACTGCTTGCAAATGCCTTACCAAGCTGAGCATTGACATAGTTGATCCCGTTATCATCCGTTATACGGTTTCCTATTCCAAAATGAGCCAGCCAGTTTGCAATCCTTGCACTCTGATATCCGTTAAGCCTGTATATAAATACCGCACCAGCTGTGATCATTAATGCAAATACTGTTGCAAACCCGCCATATACGATCTTTCTGTTAATACCGTACCAGTCTTTATGAACGGCAATAAACACAAGTATTGTTTCTGACAGCAGGATAAGCAGCGTAAACGTCGCAGACAGATCTCCCGTGATGAATGTTGATAGTGCCGGAAGTATCATCCAGAAGATGATCTTTGCAATACCCCACCTTCCGCCGCCTCGAAGCTCGTAAAGAATTCCTGCAAATAGAGGAAGATATAACAACATAAGTGCTCGCATCGAAAATGACACAGATCCTATACTGACCCATCCGCTCATACCATTAATCCTGTATCCGAGGGTAGCCGTAAGGATTGTGACGATCACAATGAAAATCCCTCCGATCAACCTGCTCCTTCCGATCAAAATGGTATAATCAGCACGATATACCAGAAGCATTGCGATGATACCCGCCATAATTCCGACGAGATGCCTTCTTGAAAGATCTCCCAATATGCTTCCGGTTACAGATTCCGAATCTATGCTTTTTGTGATCAGGTACTGAACTAATATACTCAATACGCTGATAAACAATATAAAAATCAGATATCTCCATTCCATGTGCGGTCTGTGGATCCTGTCAAGGTCTGCCCCAACACTTACCGGATCTCCCATTTCTTCCACTGCTTTTGATAATGCTTCTTCCCTGTCCATTCCGTCCTTTTGATATGAATCGGCCTGTTCTTCGATATGGGCATATATCTCATCTGAAACAAGTATCCTTGCATTCTTATCCCGGATTTGCCCCTTCAGTTCTCCCATATACTCTTCCAAACTCATGATCGATCCCTCTTTAATATGCAATTGCCAGTACCCCGGCAACGGCCCCTGTAAACGTTTCCCACTCGGTGAGCTTAGTCTTTAGATACTTCTTGCCGGCATCTGTTATA
>ODAI010455708.1_pt1 | contig 19274 bp, 19 predicted proteins | sample 1539321 | NCBI WGS metagenome assembly ODAI01 (sample SAMN02144231, study PRJEB22623) | gut metagenome | biome: sheep rumen | host: Ovis aries | place: New Zealand
CTTTAACATTTAAATTAGGAATAAGGTTATACATCTGAAATACATAACCAAGGTGCTTACGGCGATATAAGGTAACTGACTTTTCATCCATATCACGGAGCTTATCACCGTTGATGGATATGTATCCGCCATCCGGCTGGTCGATACCACCGATGATGTTTAAAAGTGTTGACTTTCCCGAACCTGACGGGCCGAGAAGCACACAGAACTCTCCTTTAGCAACCGAAAATGAAAAGCCCTTTAATACCTCCTGTCTTGTCTCACCTTCGCCAAAGCCTTTCTTTAAATCAACAATCTCTAAAAATTTTCTTTCAATCTCCGACATAATGTTCTCCTTATCCGGTATCTTCACTCTATCCATTAAATATTATAGTTATGAAAACACCTCATTTAAACCATTTATATATATAATATTTTTTAATTCAACATATGAACAACTATTCATATGTTATTTACGTCAGTTAGTTTATCATAACCTACAAGCTATGTCAACATCTAATTTAATTGATTCTGATTTTTATTTTTAATTGAATTAAGAAGTGCTATTTGAATTTTGCATTACTGTTTGAATTTTGCATCGCTATCTGAATTTTGCATTACTGTTTGAATTTTGCTTTATTTATTTGAATTCAATATCTCTAACTATATTTATTTTTTTTAATGTAATATACATTTTGAATTGTCAATTTGATTTATTTAATATATTACTTACCCATCTTAACATGCATGCCATAAGCCAGGTAACAAGAATTGTTACCACAAAAATTACTGCTCCACCTATATAGCCCCAGTTCAGGTATCCATACCAATCATTGGTGTCAGGCCACTTGCCTACACCATTGATAAGTATATTGGCAAGATAAAAACAGGCATATATAAATGTCGGTATTATCGCTATAAATGTAACCTTAAATGGTATCTTTTCCTCACCCTCGAGCAAAACAAAATCTACCATCGCAAGCAACGGAACTATAAAATGAAAGAAAAGATTTGAACCACTGTACATTCCGGGCAGTTTATAAACCGGCCATAAGAAAAAAGCTATGGTAAAAAAAGTAAGTCCCACTGCTGTCGTTGCTATAAGTTTTGCAATCCTGAATCTGCTTTCTAAACCTTCTATTTTCTTATCGCTTACCACAGATAAAATATCAAATGACAGTTGGGAAAATGCAACAAGTCCCCAAAACACATTTGAAAGCACTGTGAAATATTTGAAGTTTTCTACGCCGTGTGATACCAGTTCATTTCCTTCAGGATTAAAGTTAAACATAATTACAAGTCCGGCTATCACAAGTACCACAGCAATTGCATTTATTAATTGTTCAAGAGTTCTTCTATTCATTATCATTTTTCCTCATCAGTTTCTTTCCGACTAAACCTATCGCGGGGCCAAGCAAAAGTGCCATAAGAATATTTCCTATCAACGGAGTCCCACCCACAAGCATACCTACCACTATGCAAGTCGAATCAATTATCATTCTGCATGCAACAAAAGGAAGTCTTTTAAATATATCATTGAACATAACCGGAATCGAATCATACGGTGCGATGCCTACATCAGCGTTCATATAAATCGCAGCACTTATTATAAATACGGTAAGTGCCACCGCAAATATCAGTCCACGGCTAAGTGGTTCGCTAAACGCTTTGTACGGTATAACTTTGCCCCATATCCAGTCAAAGAAATCGGCATAATATGCTATAAGTACCATATTGAATATTGTACCTATACCTATCAGATCTCTCCTGAAAATTATGACTATTATCAGAAAAAAAATGTTGAATATAAGTGACCAGTTTCCAAATGTAAGTCCGAGTTTTGCCGAAACATTTCTATTCATAAACGTGCATGTATCCGTACCCAGATTACAAAGAATTAAAAATGACAAAGAAAAGCCCATTCCAAATACGGATAAAAAACTTACTATTATCATTTTAAAATTTTGTTTTATATATATTTTTAAATCAAACCTTTTGGAAGCTTTTTTCTCATTCATATATCAAATTTTCTCACTTTTTATATACTGCATTTTTCCATGGTATATTTATAACATCTGCGTCTTTTGTAAGCTCGTTAAGCCACGCGAAGTATTCTTCATCATCCATCGGTTCACTCTCTATATATTCATCATTTATGTATTCGATAATCCAGTAAACCATACCATTTTCATCCTTATCTGCGTAATCAGGGAAAGTTTCCTCATCACCTCTCCACGTGTCTTTTGCAGATGAATCCCACGCATCGGTCAAATACCTATATTCATACTCTTCTAGCTCATCATTATATATGCATATATCTATGCCCCAGAAATCATCTCCCCAGTTGGCAAGACCGTGTGAAAACGGAGCTGTCACAACGTTATTGTCATAAAATGTTGTTCGGTCATCAGAAAAAAATGTACCTATCTGCTTTAACTCATCATCTTCATATAAGAATACATATATTGACAAGCTGTCCATATCACCCTCATTTACCCTTATCAAAAGCTCATCCTTACCATCTGAGTTGATATCACAGACGGCATATTGATTAATTTCAGATGGTTCTTCGAAATATTCTTCTTCATAAGGAGGGATTCTACCCTCATCTATAAATGCCCTTATTGCATCATCGTAAGCATCATTTCTTGCATTTACAGCTTCCTCTGATTCTGTGGTTTCATCCTCTTGCTCTTCATCATTTTGATTGTCATTACCTTGTGAATCACTGTTATCTAAATCATCCAAAGAATCTTTGTTTTCATCATCCGGTTTTTCTTCTGAAATTGACAAATCGACAGTACTTTCAGATTTAGCCTCATCACTCTTTTTATCCTTGGTACACGCAACAAGAGATAAACACAATGCGACCAATATAAATATACTTAAATTTATTTTATTCTTCATAATTGCTACCTCTGCATGTTTATGAATCATATGATGCCTGTGTCAAAGGTCAAATTGCTTTTCCTGCAAGCAGGAACTCATTTTGTCTTTTGAAACTTATGTTATCTTATTATTTTACATAATATCATCTAAACTTGCAACTTTTTTCAATGGTTGCTTTTGTAGAGAAAAAATCATATAATATATGTATCATATTTGACATTGGGGAGTGTTAAATGCTATCAGGGGAGGTAAACAAATATGGATATCAAAAAAGAACTTATATATCATGAGTTTATTCAACGGGAAAAAGAGTTTCTGCGAGCTGAATATAATCCTGAACTCGAATTTTATTATTATGTAAAACTGGGAAACCTCAATACCGTTAAAGAACTTTTGAAAGAAAAATTCACAGATAAAAAAGGACTGGGTGTACTTTCGGACAACCCTCTCCAAAGTCTCAAGTATCATTTTTCAATAACTGCAGCCATGCTCGCCAGATACTGTATCGAGGGTGGGATGGATTTATCCGATTCGTACAGCATAAGTGATTTCTACATTCAAAAAGCCGATAAAGCAAAAACGCCTGAAGAATTATCCGATCTTCACTATTCCATGTGTATCGAATATACCAAACGTATGAAAAATCTCAGAAAGAAAAAAATTACTTCTATGCCGGTTGCCAAGGCCGTAGATTACATATATGACCATCTGCATACAAGAATCACATTGGAGATACTGGCTGAACATGTTAATTTAAACCCTTCTTATCTTTCAAGATTATTTAAAAAAGAAATGGGCGTAACTCTCAATAAATACATTAGAAATAAAAAGCTTATGACTGCCCAGAATATGCTCATATATTCCGAATACTCACCTGCTGAAATTTCTACAATTCTGGCATTTCCAAGTCAAAGCTATTTTACCGAGGTATTCAGAAAAGAATTTGGTACTACTCCGGCTGAATACAGAATGTCCAACATGTTCAAAAGCGGATTAGGAAAGCCCGAAAATCATCAGTAAACTCTGTTATACATATGTCAATATAACGATATATTAAAAAATCGCACTGTCATATCATAAAATCAGTTTATGGCGGTGCGTTTTTTTATGCGAAATGTGCATATAAGGACGGTTCTTTTTTGCACATTTTGCAAGCAAAATAAGGAGGAATTATGATGAAACAACAGACAAAACGGATGGCAGCCTTGGTTACAGTCACAATGATGACTGCATCCCTTATTTCCGGTTGCGGAAAATCAGCAAGCAAAAAAGATTCTGACTCAGCTTCCGCTTCTGATGCATCCGTTACAACGGAAGCCCCAACTGAAAATGTTGACACAAGTGCGACCGACGTGTCAGAAGATGAGATAGCGATTCCGGACGGATATCATCTCGTATGGCACGATGAATTTAATGGCACTTCACTAAACGAGGATGATTGGAACTACGAACAACATGAGGTAGGATGGGTAAATCACGAGCTCCAGGAGTATATTCCAAGCGATGAGTATGCATTTGTAAAAGACGGAGAGCTAGTAATACAACCTGTTAAAAATGTTGGCGAGGATGGCAAAGTATCCTATGCGTCAGGACGTGTTAACACCCAAAATAAACATGATGTAAAATATGGAAAGATAGAAGCCCGACTTAAGGTACCAGAGGGCAAAGGTTTTCTTCCTGCCTTTTGGATGATGCCTCAAAATGAGCAGTATTACGGTCAGTGGCCTAAATGCGGTGAGATAGATATTATGGAGGTTCTTGGTGATACTACCAATACACTTTACGGAACTATTCACTTTGGAGCACCCCACAAGCAAAAACAAGGAACATATACCCTTGCCAACGGTGATTTTGCAAGTGAATATCATGTATTTGCAATCGAATGGGAACCGGGAGTTATACGTTGGTTTGTAGACGGTGAACAGTATTTTGAAGAAAGCGACTGGTTCACAGGAACAAACGGCAATGAAGAAAGACCTTATCCTGCTCCTTTTGATCAGCCTTTCCATGTTATTTTAAATGTTGCAGTGGGCGGTGACTGGCCGGGAGATCCAAGCGAAGATACTGTATTTGATGACCGAGCTGCTATGAAGGTAGACTATGTAAGAATCTTCCAAAAGGAAGAATATGATGAAAATGTTGAAAGACCTGTTGATGAACTTATCTTCCGTGAAGCAGACGAAACCGGTAACTTTGTATATAACAGTGATTTTTCTGAAAATGAAAGCTTAACAGATGACGAAAATTGGAAATTCCTGCTCTTCGCAGACGGTGAAGGCGAAGCCAAGATAGAGAATAATGAAATAATTATCTCTTCCAAAGCTGCCGGAACCGAGGAATATTCCGTACAGCTTGTTCAACCTCAGATGCCTATGGAAGAAGGCGCAAGTTATAAGTTTTCATTTGAAGCATACGCAGAAGAGCCCAGAAAGATGAAGGCAGCCGTAACCGCTCCTGACGAAGATTGGATTCGTTACTTCCCTGACACTTCTGTTGAACTTACAGAAGATTGGCAGACTTTTTCATTTGATTTTGATATGACAACTAAAAGTGATGATAACGGTCGTGTTGAGTTCAATATGGGTAATCAGGGTTCAACTGCTACAATTCATATAAGAAATGTAAGGCTTGAAAAAGTTGAATAAAAAATTGGTGTTTGCTTCGTGAAGTTGCCACATATTATATAGATAGAGCTACAGCAGGGTATAATACAACTTGCCCACAATTTGTGAAATCAGTGCACTCATACTTTTGATATTTGCGCGAAACCGAAAACTCGCTTCGCTCAAACAATTCGGTTTCTGAGCAAATATCTAAAAGTATTCGTTGCTGATTTTACACAAATCGGGCAAAATGTTGTTATTATACCCTGCTGTAGCTGTATCTATATATGTGACAGCCATTACAATAATTATTTATGTAAGCTATGCCTGATTATAGCTGAAACATATATATTTTTATTCTTTTAAATCAGTTGAATATTTTTTTTATAACTTATTTACTTTTCAAGCTTGTAGGAAGTAACTCCGGATTTTAATGCAGTAAGCATCCGATCTTTGACACCCGGTGCATGTTTGTTGATGTCATTTAGCAGATTTCTTACATAGGTTCTTTCTGTTTCGTTATCAAACGGACACGGATTTTTAACAATAGGAAGGTTATACCTGTTTGAAAACCCAACAATAGCGCTTGCAGGTGTATATATGAGTGGTCTTATAAGCGTTATCTCGTTATCCTCATATCTCGTTACCGGATCAAATGATGAAAATCGCCCTTCGTAGATAAGTGAGAGCATCATGGTTTCCACTGCATCATCCATACTGTGAGCATAAGCTATCTTGTTGCACCCAAGTTCTTTTGCAGACTGTCCGATTGCACCTCTTCTTAGTCTGGCACAGAGCGAGCAGCCTACCTCTCCAATCATCTTTGAAATTTCAGTTTTCTCGATATGATACTCAACCTTTAATTCATCACAAAGCTTTTGAATCGGTGTCAGGTCAAAGCCTTCATAGCCAAGGTCTATCGTAACCGCCACTATATCATATTTCTTTGGATAAAAATCTCTCATCCCACTTAAAGCATATAAAAGTGTGAGCGAATCCTTTCCTCCCGAAATTCCTATGGCAATCCTATCGCCATCCTCTATCATATTGTAATCATCGACAGCACGCCTGACGTAGCTGTAAAGTCTTTGAAGCTTCATATATCATTCTTCCTAATATTAGTTTTATAAAAAACTTCTGCAGCCTGATATAGGCATTTTATAAACTATTATTCATTATTTTACAAACATATCAGCCAAGCAGAAAGCTTATATTGTCATAAATATATTTAAAATCAACCTTACACTTATCCTTCCATATGGCAACAGGCACTTTGTCTTCAAATGTATATTCTGTCGGTTCGGTCGATTTTTCAAAATTATACACCAATATATTTTTTTGGTCAGGGATAACTATCCAGTATTCTCTCACACCCGCATTTCTGTATTTTTTTAATTTGATAAAGCAATCCATATACCAGTTACTTGGTGACAATACCTCAACCAAAAGATCCGGCGCACCCACAACTCTCGCCTTTATAATCTTATCCCTGTCACATACAACGAGAACATCAGGTTGAACCATGGTTTTATCATCGCAATCAAGCTGTACATCTGTCGGAGCTATGGCAGGCATACATGGACCGCCATTTTCCTTAACAAAATTTTCAAAAACATTATAAATCAAACCGGCAATTTTTTGATGAGCAAATGTAGGTGCCGCCATATTATAAAATCTTCCGTCTATCATCTCGATTCTGGTACCCTCCGGCAATGCCATATAATCTTCAATCGTTTTATTCCCTATCGTTCCCGGAACACGCTCAGCTATCTGTTTATTTATTTTTTTTTCAAGTTCCAGTTTTTCATCAGCCAATTGCTTTTCAATCAGTTCTCTATGCTTACGACTTCTGTCATCATTTGAATCCACATAAGAAACTTTATATGCTGTCGACGATTCATGAACCATATTGACTTCTGCACCTGAGTCATGCAGATATAGTATTTCCTCTTTTCTATCTTCAAACACTTTTGACAGTGCCTGAAGCGTATTGTATCTTGGTGCCATTGTGATACCTGAAAAAAGCTTTTGAACCGTACCGAGAGGCACACCTGACATATCTGCAATCTGCTGATTGGAATAACCCAGTTCCTTTTTCTTTTGAATCATTTCCTGAATAGTCATAAACTCCGCTCCTTTCATAATATACATTCTTATGACTTTGTCATTTATTTATAAGTACATTATAAAAGTGCGGAGTTTATTTGTCAACCGAAATATTTCCAAAATATTTCCGTTTTCGTTCCATTTAAATACTATAAACCGGATTGTTACTTGGAAAAATATTTGTAACTTTACAAAAAAGCAAGTCCTAATCTTCTCCAACAAGATGTACAATCTCCGGAATATGTCCGACCGCAGGAAGGAATATATCAAATATATCATTTGTCTTTATCTTCAGGCTGGAGGTACAAACGCACGGATGGCAGCCTAAATATTCACCCTTTAAAACATCCTCATCAACAAGAAGCTTAACCTCATGTTCCTTATCATTCATAAGTCCCATTATGCTCACTGCACCCGGTTCAATGTCAAGATACTTAAGCATATCAGAAGAATCGGCAAAAGAAAGCCTTGCGGAATTAATCTGACTTGAAAGCTCCTTAGTCTTAAACTTCTTATCTCCCGGCATCATCAGAAGATAGAAGTTCGTCTTCTGCCTGTTGCATAAAAACAAATTCTTACAAATCAAAACTCCAAGCACAGCATCAATTTCATTGCATGCCTCCATAGTATTGGCAGGTTCGTGATCCGTTCTCTTATACTCTATCCCAAGCTTATCCAGATAATCATAAGTTCTAAGTTCTCGCGGCAATCTTCCTTCTGTTTTTTTCGGTCTTCCGTCAAACAGTTCCATATTTATTCCTTTCAGTTCTTCCATGTATTATAAATTATCATTATAATCTTTATTTCATATTTTATATATCAAGTGTCATCTCATGCCATTCTTCCCCACCCCAGGTTGAATTGGCTATACCGAGATCCTTAAATCCCATCTTTTTATACATTTCAACCTTAACATCAAGGCAGGTAAGATATAACATCTTTCGATTATTCTTTCTTTCCCTCTCACTGTAACGTGAAACAAGCGCCCTTGCAAGTCCCTGCCCGCGATACTCAGGAAGCACATCCAATCCAAGAAGCATAACATTTTTACCGTCAGGTTTATATAAACCTATATCAGTAAAGAATTCGTCCCTGAATGAATTTTCATCAGTTGCTATGCCATTTAGAAATCCTGCTATCTTTCCTGTCTCTTTATCAATAGCTACTAAAAAAAGATCAAAGGCAGATTTAATTCTTTCCTTCATGCTCTTTTCAGAGCACGCCTCATTTGGTGGAAAACAAATCTGTTCTATCCTAACAGCCTGATCGGCCTCGTCCTGATTAATTGAACGAAATTCATATTTGTCATCTAACATTTTTATCCCTCCAACGCCTTCAAATTAAACATATTCATTTATATTATCTGAAAAGCAGCTATTTATATCTACTATTAGTTTTTATCCTTCACTTTCCTCTGCCATCACATAAAGTCTGCTTGGTCTATGAGCCTCCCCCGTTGTCATGTACTCCGTTTCCTCAACCATGCCTGCTATTTTCTTACGGAAGTTTGCCTTATAAAGCTTCTTTCCGAGAAGGATTTCATAAACCCTTTGAAGCTCCGGCAGTGTAAACATTTCGTCTACAAGATGAAAAGCTATGTCAGTATATTCAACCTTGTTTGCCAGTCTCCACCTTGCATAATCTATAATCTCCTTATGGTCAAATGCCAGTTCTTCATCACCGGCAAGTAAATCCTCTACATCCACAAGCCATGCACCCGCTACACGCTCACCGGGTCTGAAGGCAAGCTTCTCAACAGGCACAAGCGCCATATATGCAACTGATATGATTCTTTCTCGTGGGTCTCTGTCAGTATCACCAAATGTGTAAAGTTGTTCGTAGTACATCTCGTTTAGTCCTGTTTCTTCCCTTATCCCGCGTCTTACTGCTTCGTCAAGAGTTTCGTCCTTACCTACAAATACTTCCGGTAGAGCAAGCATCCCTGCGAATGGTTTTTCCTCCCTTTCAATCATCAAAAGCTGCAACTTATCATCCTCAATGGTAAATACAATCAAATCAACTGCTACTGACATTTTTTCATGTAATGATGATGCTTGTTTTTTCATACTTTGTTTATCCTTCTCCTTCTAAATTATCTATATTCAATAAAAAGCAAATATGCATATATAGTTAGCATGTACTGACTACTTACTATATATGCATATTAGTATCTTTTCTATACTTTGTCAAGTATTATCTTACTACTAAGTAATTATGATTTCCATTAGTATCATTATAATACTATCAAATGCACTAATTCTATTTTTAAATAAATCAAGAGTTGAAAATCTTCACAGATTTTCCTTTTATTAAAAAGCTATTTACAGCAAATTATTAGTTATATTATAAAATAGAGCATTTGACTGTCAGATTTTTAAGCCACCGCTCCTTCTTCAGCCAGAAGTGGAATATCACCACTTTGACAAGATCGAGCAACTTGATACAAAGGTACAGTTCTACCGGACCAATATCAGTCAGCATTCCCAAACCAAACAGTAGTGGTATCTATCAGCGACACCAAACTCTGTATGAACTGCTGCAGCATGACCGGTACCCCAATCAGCAAAACTTTCTTATAAAACTCTGCCGTTCCGAATAATTTATTTTCAGCTATCATATTTTTCTCCTCAACTTCTCTTTTCCTTTGTTCTGATTACTTCTTTCTAATAAATTCATTTGGTACATTCCACTCAATGACCTTTATGCTTTTCTCTTTTCTTCATCTGTTTCAATTCAAACAATCTCCGGTTCTCGGTTTCCCTTTGTTTGCGGGTTATGGCTTTTCGTTCCTGTTTATTCTGCTCCTGTTGTAATTTGAGCACCTGCTGTGATTTCGTTCCTATGCCGGTTTCTAAGGTCTGTTTTTTTGCATCACGCTGTGCCCTCTTGGGATTTTTCTTTGAATCCTTTAACACCGTCTCAACCATCGGACTAAATTTTAAATGATAATAATTTCGATTTATAAACTCCAAAACCTCATAATCCTTCGGTTCAGCACCAAATGTTACCTTTGCAGCAGACAGCTTTCCATTGCTGACTCTCTCAAAAACTCCTACCCAAAATGGTTCTTCAAAAAACACCGTCAGTTTACTGCTTACTCTTTCCATCGAAAATCACTCCATGATTACCCTATAAAACGGTAAGCCATATGGTGAAACATTCAGCTTAATCGTTTTACCGGAATAACTTTTATGCAGATAGTGGAACATTCCTGTTACAATACCCTTCCTGTGGTAGTATCAATCAACAAAGAAAGAGCAGATATGATTCTTATCTGCTCTAATGCTGTAGAATCTCATTTTTTATATTATAGACCCCAAGAGATACCGCAGATTTTCCATGTACCATTTACATTGCTGATACGAATATCCGCCATTTCCTTTTCACCGAAATTATCATATTCTGCAAGAATTGAATATCCCTCCTCAGAAGTCCTTTCAATACCAAGTTCTGTATCAGAAAACCAATAGAAACCCTTTGCACAATCCCTCATATAAAGCCCATCATTTGTATCAATAAAGATTGGTGAATCACCATCAATAATATTGCTGTAACGCTCAGAAATCATGTCTTTCGTCAGATACTTCTCTGCATATTCACGAATGTCTGATGTATTTGTAAAATCAGAATCTACAACCTTATAATAGATTGTTTCCCTCACTGTATAAACGGTGTCTGCATCATACATTAAACCGCCTCCAGAAAGACACTCCATCCTGTTCAATGCACCTATTATTTCCTGTGCCTGCCCGGTAGTTGGCGCAGATTGCTCTACATTGATTTGTGTTTCAGATTTGTGATTCGCAATATCATTCTGCTCTGTCGTTGTTTCCGTAGTGCTCTGCCTGGTTACTTCTGATTTTGTCCCATCGTCAGTCTCTGAAATCACTTCTGCTTCTGTTATGGTTTCGGTTGTGATTTCGGTGATAGTTCCGGTGGTGGTTTCATCTTTATTTTTGATAACGGTCGCACAACCTGTGACTAACAGGCAAAATGTAAGGCATACTGCAAATGCTATTTTTCTCATAATTTTTATTCCTCCCGTTTATTTTAATCGCCACAAATTTAGGAACAATCATTCCTTATAATCCATGGCAAAACAAAAGACGCAACCGCTAATCATTCTTATGAATCAGCACTGCGTCTTTGCGTCTGGCGTCTTAATATTTTCGATTTTACCTTTCTCAAATGAAATCTCACATACATATTTACATTTAGGACAAAAGAGCGGAAACTCTTTTAACACTGTATCTTTCTTTACCTGCGTTCTGGTTTTCCCACTACACCTTGGGCATAGCAGAAACTCAAGCCTGCTATTTGTCTCCATCTTCGTGTTCCTTTCATAAAACTCTTAAGTTGAATACATTACCATTTGTCATCCCTGACCTGCTTCGTTCCACATACGCTTTGTCAATCTATTCATCATGCCTTCATAAGGCACTGCAACAAAACTGAAAGATGTAAAAAACAATGTAAGTTGTTTTTATCACATGGGATATCTCATGTATGTATCGCAGAAGTGCCAAAGATGCCTTTCGATACATTCCAGGCATTCTTCCTCACACTGTGGCTGTCTGTCTGATCTTGCAATCTGCAAAACAGCCGGAGCTGTGAGTTCTACCGCAAGCAGCTTTGGATCATCCTTTACGACTATCCCCTCATCCATCATCCCTTTGATAATTTTTGCAAACATCCCCTGTATTCCGTCCAATTGATGCTTTGTTGTAACCTCAGATATCCTCTCATTTCTGAATTGTTCTTGGACAAGTAACATTCTTATCTTACGTATGATTGGATCTTTCATTGTAAATGTGACCCTTCCCATAGTCACTTTTATAAATTCCTCTCGGTTCTCAGGAATCCTGCCGATATGGTTTTCAGACCCAAACATTTCATCGTACCGTACTTCCGCAGAATCAATCAGAGCATTTAGGATATCCTCTTTTCCCTTATAGTGCTTGTAGAGGGACGGAGCCTTAATCCCGACAATGCTTGCAATCTGCTCTACACTTGTTCCATCGTATCCATTCTCCGCAAATAATGTTAATGCTGCATCCAGTATCTTTTCTTTGGTAGGCATAACTTCCTCCGCTTTGCTAATGTTTATTAGCTGCATTATAGCTAATAAACATTAGCCTGTCAAGAGTTTTTGAAAAAACATTTTACAATGAATTATTCGACATATAATAAGGTTAATTATTCAGGTCATTGTATATAGGCACAAAAGGGAGAGCAAAAAGTTTTAAAGGTCATCGCAAATATCCGCTAATTATATAAAGGCCAAACAAAACAGCTAAGAACAAAACATTATAGACAGTAAATACGCGTATATATCTACCCTTTTCATTTCTATATTCATTTGCAAACGCTTTATAGGATATAAGGCTTGCCATAGAAGCAATAAGCGTTCCAAGACCACCAAGATTAACCCCCAGCAAAAGTGCCTTATGATTGGCAGTAAATCCTGATAGCAAAAGTGTAGCCGGTACATTGCTGATAAACTGACTTGCGACTATGGAAGTATATACTTCCCTGCCCTGCACAATTTTTTCAAGCATATCCCTTATATATACTACACGTCCCATATTGCCGGTAAAGATAAAAAAACCTATAAATGTCAGTAATAGCATATAGTCCGCCCTAAGAATTATCTTTTTGTCTAATACAAATACAACAGCCAGGATAATCATTGCCATAATATACCATGGAACTATACGAAGTACGGTTAATACAGCAAGAGCAAATAATATAAGATATATAATAATATCACCGGGCTTGGTGTGTCCTTTGGACAAACCGCCACCCTTATTATCAGCCACATTTATCTCTTTATTTCTTCCGGGCAAAAAAGCAATACCGACAATCAGTAAAACCAAAGCTAAAAGCGTATATGGAAGCATCCATATTATAAATTCATCAATCGGCATATCGGTTAGTCCATAAAGATAAAGATTTTGGGGATTTCCAATAGGTGTAAGCATGCTTCCGAGATTTGCCGCTATGGTCTGAAGCACTATAACCCGAAGTGACATTTTTTCCATGCCACAGCTTTTCAAAATCATAATTGCAAATGGGACAAAGGTTATAAGAGCAACATCATTGGTAATCAGCATACTTCCAAAGAAGCAAAGGAATATAAAAATTGCTGCAAGCTGCCAGCCTTTTTTCACTCGTCCAAGAAGATAGTTTCCGATGATATCAAATACACTGTTTTCCTTCAACCCTTGTATTACAACCATAAGTCCCCAGAGTATACCGAGCGAACGCCAGTCTATATAATATAGATATTTTTTATCAGGTTTTATTATAAATACAGATATAAATGCCAGAACCCATGCACATATAAGCACAGGATCTGACATTAATTTTTTAATTATATTTTTTTCGTTTTTCATTTTTTTATTTTTCTTTTTATCTTTCTTCTTTTTTCCTTTTTTTTAATAATTATTATTTACTACTTCTTTATATTATTTATTTTATATTTCTCTTAATTATCGCTCTTATTAATGCAATAATTAATGTACTTATTAACGCACTAATTAATGCACTAATTATCGTCTTTATTAACAATCGTCTTTCTTGCCACAATTGCAGCAGTCGCCGCAACAGCCGCCACCTTTTTTCTTTTTTTTTACAGTAGAGTAAACTGCTGCCGCAAAAGCTGCCACTATAACAATTATCAAAATAATATCCCAAGCATTCATACTAATTCACCTATAACACTCCGGTCAACAAACATATCATCCTAAAAATAAGCACCACAAACCATGCAACCATGCACTGCCATACCACCATTGCAATTGCATACTTTCTTCCGAGAGTCCTCTTGACGGAAGCAATCGCAGCCACACAAGGTGTATATAAGAGCGAGAATATAAGAAGTGATGCAGCAGCAAGGTTGGTCATCGCAGCTGTAACATTTCCGGCAAATAAAATCTCAAGAGTTGATACAACGCTCTCCTTTGCCATAAATCCACTGATTAAAGAAACACATATTCTCCAGTCGCCAAGTCCGATCGGACTCATAATCGGTGCCAAAAATCCTGCAACCGCTGCAAGCATGCTGTCTTTTGAATTCTCAACCAAATTAAAATGTATATCATAGCTTTGTAATAGCCAAACCACAATCGTTGCAATCAAAATAACAGAAAATGCTCTCTGCAAAAAGTCTTTCGCTTTCTCCCAAAGCAGTCTTGAAACATTTTTCGCACCCGGCATACGATAATTAGGAAGTTCCATAACAAACGGAACAGCCTCACCTCTAAAAAGTGTGCCTTTATATAATATAGCAGCAAGTATTCCGATTATTATACCCAAAAGATAAAGTCCGACCATTATAAATCCACCCCTCTTCGGAAAAAATGCATTTACAAAAAACGCATATATCGGAAGCTTTGCTGTACAGCTCATAAATGGTATAAGTAATACCGTCATCTTTCTGTCACGTTCAGACGGAAGTGTCCTTGTGGACATTACGGCAGGAACCGTACAACCAAAACCTATAAGAAGAGGTACGATACTTCTTCCGGACAGACCGATTTTACGCAGAAGTTTATCCATAACAAATGCAACTCTTGCAATGTATCCGCTGTCTTCAAGCAGTGATAAAAAGAAGAATAAAGTTACAATTATCGGCAGGAAGCTTAATACGCTTCCAACACCTGCAAATATTCCATTAACTATAAGACCGTGTATCGTGGCATTTACGTCTGCCGCAGTAAGTGCCTTATCAACCACCTGCGTAAGCGTTTCTATGCCAAATTCCAAAGCTTCCTGCAGCCATGCACCAACCACATTAAAGGTAAGCCAGAATACAAGTCCCATTATCGCTATAAACATCGGAATGGCTGTATACTTTCCTGTAAGTATTTTATCCATTCTCTCGCTTCGTATACGTTCCTTAATTTCCCTCGGCTTTTTAACCGTACTCTCGCACACCTTTCCGATATACGCAAATCTCATATCGGCAATCGCCGCACTTCTGTCCAGACCTCTTTCCTTCTCCATCTGAACAACTATATGCTCTATGGTTTCAAGCTCATTTTGTTCAAGTCCGAGTGCCTCCATAACAAGCGGGTCACCCTCTATCACCTTGCTTGCGGCAAACCTGACAGGAAGGCCTGCATTTTTAGCGTGATCCTCTATAAAATGAATTACTGCATGAAGGCATCTGTGTACAGCTCCGCCATTATCATTTTCATCACAAAAATCCTGCTTCAAAGGTTTTTCCTGATAATATGCCACATGAACAGCATGATCTATAAGTTCATGAACGCCCTGATTTTTCGCGGCAGAAATTGGTATGACAGGCACTCCAAGCATAGCCTCCATCCCGTTTATATCTATAGTTCCGCCATTGGCACGAACTTCATCCATCATATTTAATGCAACAACCATCGGTACATCCATCTCAAGAAGCTGCATTGTAAGATATAGATTCCTTTCTATATTGGATGCATCAACTATATTTATAATTCCCTTTGGATGTTCCTCAAGGACAAAGCTTCGTGATACTATCTCCTCACTGCTGTAAGGTGACATGGAATAAATACCCGGAAGGTCAGTAACCAGCGTATTCGGATGTTCCTTTATCGCTCCATCCTTTCTGTCAACGGTTACACCCGGAAAATTTCCCACATGCTGATTAGAACCGGTAAGCTGATTAAAGAGCGTAGTCTTACCGCTGTTTTGATTTCCGACAAGAGCAAAGGTAAGCTTCGTCCCCTCGGGAAGCGGATTTTCATTTTCCTTCTCATGATAGATACCGCCTTCGCCAAGACCGGGATGCTCTTTATGAAATGCGATTGCTTCTTCATTATCAGCTTTATTTTTTTTGTTCTTTTTTCCGGCTTTATCCGATAGGTTTGATTCACCTGCTTCAGCTTTCTTCTTCGTATGTTCTATAGCAGGTTTACCATCCACGAGAATTTCGGTTTCTCCAAATGGCTCAACCTCAATTTTCTCCGCATCAGCAAGTCTTAGTGTAAGCTCATATCCATGTATGAGAAGCTCAACCGGATCTCCCATTGGTGCATATTTTACAATCATTACTTGTGCTCCGGGTATCACACCCATATCAAGAAAATGTTGTCTTAAGGCACCCTCTCCACCTACTGATTTAATTATTGCATTTTTTCCTATCTTTAGCTCTCTTAAAGTCATTTTTATCTTACCGTTCTTTTATATTTTCTTTCATAACAATCGTATAGGCTGTGAAATTATTCTATCATTCCACAGCCTTAATATTAATGTATTATCTATATAATTTTACTCGTACTCAATCGTTCCACTTGGCTTTGGTGTAAAGTCATAAAGCACTCTGTTTACGCCCTTGACCTCAGTTGTGATTCTTTTTACGAGATGTTTCATAAGTTCAAACGGTATATCCTCCACTTCGGCTGTCATGGCATCGGTTGTATTTACGGCACGAATTATAACCGGCCACTCAAAAGAACGTTCTCCGTCCTTTATACCTGTTGATTTAAAATCAGGAACTACTGTAAAGTACTGCCATACCTTTCCTTCAAGTCCGTTCTTTGCAAACTCTTCACGTAATATTGCATCTGCTTCACGAACAGCTTCAAGTCTGTCTCTTGTTATAGCACCGGGACATCTTACTCCAAGTCCCGGTCCCGGGAACGGCTGACGATAAACCATATTGGCAGGAAGTCCAAGTCTTTCTCCCACTACACGAACCTCATCCTTGAAAAGTATCTTAACAGGCTCAACCAATTCAAAATTCATGTCCTCAGGAAGTCCTCCCGCATTGTGATGTGCCTTGATACCTTTCTCACTCTCAAGTATATCCGGCCAGATAGTTCCCTGTGCCAAAAATTCTATACCGTCAAGCTTTCTTGCTTCTTCGGCAAATACTTCTATAAATTCTCCACCAATAATCTTTCTCTTAGTCTCAGGATCTGTAACTCCCGCAAGCTTATCAAGGAAACGGTCAGTAGCATCCACATAAACCAGATTTGCATTCATCTGATTACGAAATACTTCTATAACCTGCTCCGGCTCACCCTTTCTAAGTAATCCATGATTAACATGAACACATACAAGCTGCTTGCCTACCGCTTTTATCAAAAGCGCGGCTACAACCGATGAATCTACTCCACCCGAAAGTGCCAGTAATACCTTCTTGTCTCCAACCTGCTCCTTAAGTGCTGTCACCTGTTCCTCGATAAATGCATCCGCAAGCTCAGGCGTAGTGATGCGAACCATATCGTCCGGACGTCTGTCATTTGCCATTTTTTAATTCCTCCTATATCCTTTATTTTTAATTATTAAATATTCCGTTTTTCTTAAGTTTAGTCAATATATTGCTTTATTTTAAAGCATATTTTCCTACACACTTTTTTTCAGGTACTCTTCAAACTCATCTTCAGGCACAGGCTTTGAAAAATAATACCCTTGGAAAAGTTTACAGCCCATTTCAGAAAGTTGTTGATACTGTTGCTTTGTCTCTACTCCCTCAGTGAGTGATATAATTTCAAGTTCCTCGGAAAGCTTAATTATATTCTTAAGAATCTTCATAGGCTTCTCATTTTCTGTGCTGCCCGAAAGGAACTTCATATCTATCTTCAATACATCTACAGGCATATCCTTTAACAGATTAAGTGATGAATAACCGCTTCCAAAGTCATCCATTTCGACTATAAAGCCCTGCTTTCTGAACTCTTCCAATATCCTCATTCTGTTGTCGGCATCATTCATCATAACCGTCTCGGTTATCTCAAGTCTAAGTTTCTTTGGCTCTATATCATATTCTTTTACAAGCTTTGAAATTTCTGATACAACATTTATATAATAAAAATCCATAGGTGAAATATTGACCGATATAAATAAATCATCATGCCTGCCCTTCCACTCGGACAAAAGCCTGCAGGCACATCTCCACATATGCTTGTCAACATCTACAATCATTCCGTTATTCTCAAACAATGGTATAAATTTAACAGGTGGCATAAATCCATATTCAGGGTGTATCCACCTTGCAAGAGCCTCAGCTCCCACAACATTTCCTCCATTGTCGGTTATAGGCTGAAGGTATGGTCTAATCTGCATAGTTTCTATAGCTTCATGCAGATATGAGCTGATTTTCTGATCCCACATAACTTTTTCTCTTAGCTTATCATCATAAAAAGCTATATGTGTGTTATATTCATCTGTAACAGAAGATATCGCAAAATGAGCTCTGTCAAATAAAACCGAGACATCGGTATCCGATTTACTTACAGCATTTACTCCAAGATAGATGTGAAGCTGATGTTCAACATTACCATCTGTTACTTTAAAGTTGCTAAGGTCTTCTTCTATCTTATCAGCATCAAAATCCTCCGACGGCACCAGCATACCAAAGGTATCACCTGCAATCCTGCCGTACAGACAATCCTCAGTCATATTTTCCTTAATCCACTCTGCGATACGACATAGCGCAAAATCTCCGAAGGCTGAGTTGAAAATGTCATTTACTATTTTAAAGTTTTTAACATCAAGGAATACCAGAAAATATTCTTTTTCCTTATCATTATCAAGTCTTTCCCTTATCTTTTCATAAAGATAAGGCTGTGTATAAAGTCCTGTTAAGCTATCATGATTTAAATTATAAAGTTCTTTTTTTAACTTTAATTTTTCTTCTGTATGGTCACGAACATATAAGAATGAACCCATGAGGTGATTTTTTTCATCCATTAC
>ODAI014626612.1_pt1 | contig 19274 bp, 15 predicted proteins | sample 1539321 | NCBI WGS metagenome assembly ODAI01 (sample SAMN02144231, study PRJEB22623) | gut metagenome | biome: sheep rumen | host: Ovis aries | place: New Zealand
TGCATGCCAAACAGGTATGTATGAGTACGCATCATGTTTCGCAGAAACGGCTTTGCGTAAGTCAAACGGTGGTGCCATTGGTGTGACTGCCAATTCCCAGTATGGTTGGATTCCTACATGTACTTATCGTTCCGAGGACTTAATGAAGTGCATTTTCCAAGATAAGGAAACCAATGTGGGTAAGGCAATGCACGCTAACTGGTTCAAGTCGTTGTATAACGGATCTGACTATCCGTATAAGGCGCATATCTGCCTGAGTGCCCATTTGTTTGGCGACCCAAGCCTTTGCATTTATACGCAAGAGCCTATTTGCTTCAGCCCTACTATCACAAAGAGTGGAACTTCTGTTAGGGTCAGAACAAACGGTGTGGCTGACTGCAAAATCACGCTGACCAGTCTGACTAATCCTAGCGACGCTTCACGTATGAAAGTTATGGTTGGCGACGACGTGACCTTCTCTGGCATCAATTATCCGTATGTGGTTACTATTCAGAAAAATAACTATGCCCCTTATGTTGGCAGTGCTACGAATGTGTACATCCAGAACTACACTTTCGCGAGTGCGACAGAAGTCGCTGGCACAAAGATCTATGCGGGTTCGGATGTGTCAACGAACCCTATTATTGGATCTTCGTCAACTGGTCCTGTTGTGGTGAATGCCGGTCCAACATTCTTTAAGGCAAACAATAGCATTTCATTGAAACCAGGATTCTACGCTAAGAATGGTGTATGTTTTCGAGCACATATTGAGGATTGTAAACATGAAGGGACTGAGCACAACAGCACACTGAATTCATCAAGATCAGTAATCACAGATTATATAAGTGCATCAGATTCAGAAATCGACCTACCTTATGATTTGGAGACCGAATCAAGTTTCTACCTCTCTCCTAACCCAACCACAGGTAGGTTCTCTATTGATATGGGAGTGCAATCAGGTACCATTAGGGTGTACGACACGCAAGGACGGCTTGTCAGCAGCAACAATGCGGCTGAAGGAGTAACAGAATGCGACATAACCGACATGCCTGCAGGCATTTATATCGTAGAGATTAAGACCATAGATTACACCATCAACAAGAAGGTTGTTAAAAACTAAGCACAACCTAACACAAAATAGAAAAAACTTCTGATGATGGTTATTTATAAGTTCTGATAAAAGAAGTAATTTCAATTTACCGGAACGTTTGTAATGTGAGAGGGTGTACCACTCTGGTACACCCTTTTTTTGTGGCCGATAGCAACGAGTTGATTGTACGGAACTGATAGAGGCGTGAGCCTTGTGATTAAGATATCCGTTAGAAAAGGACGAAAAAATATAAAAATCCATACCCCACCAAAGTGACACTATGAATTTAAAAACAGGTGTTTTTATTTCGCAATGTCGTACATTTACCAATAAAATATTCAAATTGTAAGATAAAATAATATTTATTTATCATTCTGCTCTATTTTTATCCGCTTTGATTTTCCAATTATTAACTTTGTGGTGTAGAAATTTTGGTATTGATATTCAGGTGCAAAACGGCACCTATTAATTACATTGCGTATGGAAGCAAAAGTAGAAATTAAGAGTTTGACAGACAGTATGGATGTGGTCAACAAGTGGATGGAGCGTTACGGGGTGCGCTTTGGTGTTTACAAACACGGCGTGTTTAACGAGCAGCTCTTCCCTTTCGACTCTGTGCCACGCATCATTAAGAAAGACGACTGGGATTATTTGGAGCGTGGACTGAAGCAGCGTGTCAAAGCCTTGAATCTGTTCCTCTGGGACATTTATCACGACAAGAACATCGTTAAAGACGGCGTAGTACCCGAAGAGTTCGTCTACTCCTCTAAGGGCTACACCCCTGAATGTGAAAAGGTGGATCCCTTCATGGGTGTCTACGCCCATATTGCCGGCATAGACCTGGTGGAGGGGAAAGACAATAAGTGGTACGTGCTGGAAGACAACCTCCGCATTCCTTCCGGCGCCAGCTATCCGATGATTGCGCGCACCATTACCCGCAAAGTTTCGCCTGAGACTTTCGCCAACAACCACATTGCCGACAACCGCGACTACGTGGACCTGCTGCGCGATATGATGGACGAAATGAACGACGGCCGGGGCATTTCGGTCATTTTCACCCCGGGTCGCTACAACTCTGCTTACTTCGAGCACTCGTACCTAGCCGAAAAAACGGGCGCGACTCTCGCCTTTCCCGGCGACCTGTATGTGGCCAACGGCGTGGTCTACTATGGCGGCATGTACAAAGAAAAAAAACGCGTAGGCTGCATCTACCGCCGCATCAGCGACGAATACCTCGACCCACTGGCCTTCGAACACTCTTCCCTCATCGGCATACCTAATATTATGGAGGCCTACAGGCAGGGGAATGTGGCTCTGGTTAACGGACTGGGGAACGGTGTGGCCGACGACAAGGGCATCTACTACTTCGTGCCGAAAATGGTGAGGTACTATCTCAACGAAGAGCCTATTTTACAAAACGCCCCTACCTACCTGCCCTTTTACAAGGACGACTTCGACTATGTGCTGGCCAACCTGCGCAAACTGGTGCTGAAGGAGGTAAGCGAAGCCGGCGGATACGGTGTCATCTTCAGCAAAGACCTCAGCGACGATAAACTGGAGGAACTGAAACAGCTGATTATAAAGAACCCGCGCGCCTGGATTGCCCAAGAGGTCATCGACTTCAAAGACCTCGAGATTATTGAAGACGGCAAACTGGTAGAGCGCAAAGCCGACCTCAGGGCCTTTGTCGTATCGGGTACCGAAACCAAGGTCTGGAAAAGCGGGCTCACCCGCTTCTCTAGAAATCCGAACTCGTTTGTGGTAAACTCGTCGCAAGGGGGCGGATTTAAAGACACCTGGGTTATGACAGACCTCTAAATAGTAGAAAAAGAAAACGAATCAGTATTACTTTAAATATTTCAGTTATGGTTAAAAGCAGTATTATATCCCCAAACAAAGCCAACCACTTGTACTGGCTGGGGCGCTACGTGGAACGCGTGTATATGACCCTGCACCTGCTGCGCAAATGCTACGACAAGATGATTGACGGAAAACCCGAAGATTACGAACTCTTTTGGAACAAACTTGACGCACAAAACCACTATAAGGACCCTAATTCCTTTACAACAGGCATGATGTACGACGAAGAGAACACCAACTCGGTGATTGCGTCGCTCTACCATGCCCTCGACAACGCCATCCTCCTCCGCGAAGACATCACCTCTGAGACACTCAGTTTCATTGAGATGAGCATCGCCTATATGAAGGAGTGTAAAGGCAGGGGCGTGGGCAACATTACCGACTTGCAGAACGTCACCGACTGGATGCTGGCCTTCTGGGGGTCGTGCGAGGAACGTGTGGTCAACAACAGCGAGCGGAATATGATGATGGTGGGCAAATACATTGAAAAGATGGACATGTGCCTGCGTTTCAACTATCCGTTCACGACCATCGACTTCGTCTATTCGAAGCTGAGTTACCTGGGTTTCGGGGTTAAGGAACTGATTTTCGACCCGATGGTTGAAAAGAACCTGGAAAACTCTATGCTGATGTACAAGTGCGCTGCAAGCAGCGGCAACACCGAATACTGCAGCGATATTCTTAGAGAAGTGAACCTACTGGTTAAAGTGTAACCCAACACCGCACTGTATGAGACACTTTCTTTACTCATATCAGACCTGCGTTACCTTTAGCCACCCCATCACAAACCATGCGTTCCGCCTGCGGTGCCAACCGGCAGAAACGGCAGTGCAGCAAATTCTGAAACAAGACCTCACCGTCAGTCCCGGCTGCTGGCTGCTGACTGGGCAAGACGGTCTAGGCAACCGGACGGTGACCGGTGGCAACAACGCGCCCCACTCGGCTTTCGCCTACCTCTCGTCGGGCCTTGTGGCAATAGACGACACGGCGGTGCAGGCCTCGGGCAACGACTGCCTTTACCGGTTCCACACACAGCTGACGGCTCCTGTAGCAGAATTTGCCAGTCTCGAGACTCCAATTGGGAGCACGTTCGACAAAGCCGCCCTCATCTGCCAGCAGGTGAACCAGCTCATCTCGTACCAACCTGGTGTAACGGCGGCAACCACCCCAGTTTCCGGGGTGATGGAGCACAAACAGGGCGTCTGCCAAGACTATGCGCACGTTATGGTGTCGGTTTGCAGGTTCTTCCACCTGCCAGCCCGCTATGTGTGCGGACTGATGCTGGGGGAAGGAGCAACCCACGCATGGGTAGAGGTGAGCGACGGTAACGAGTGGCGACCCTACGACCCCACCAATAACTGCATGGCCACCAACGGATACATAAAACTGGCACACGGACGCGACGCGCTCGACTGTTCGGTCTGTAACGGGGTTTTTCAGGGTAATGCCACACAAAACACCAATGTTTCAGTTTCGGTTTTCGAAGTATAAACCACCATGATAAAGACGATAATTACATCAGAGCTGCCTGTCGGCGAACAATTTCTCGTCAAAAAGAATGTGCTCACCAACGGCAAAGGCGGCAAACGGATATGTATAGTGACCGGCACACACGGCGACGAACTAGAAGGCCAGATGGTCTGCTACGAGGTGTGTAAAACCATACGGGAGAACATCGACCTGCTCGACGGGACGGTGGAAATCTACCCGGCGCTTAACCCGTTGGGCATCGACTCGCTACAACGCGGTTTCCCGAATTTCGACCTGGATATGAACCGCATCTTTCCCGGCAACCAGAAAGGGACTATGGTAGAGCAGGCGGCCTACCGCATTACAGAAGACCTGAAGGGGGCCGATATGGTTATAGACATCCATTCCAGCAACCTTTATCTGCGCGAGTGTCCGCAGGTCCGCATCAACGTGTTGCACGAAGAGTGGCTGGTACCGTATGCCAAGATGCTGGATGTAGACTTCATCTGGGTACACGACGCTGCCACTGTGCTGGAATCGACCCTTGCCTATTCCCTCAACTCGACAGGCACCCCATGCCTAGTCGTAGAGTTGGGAGTGGGCCAGCGCATCAACGACCACATGTGCGCCCAACTGACCGATGGCGTGTTCAACCTGCTTGCCCACATGGGCGTATGGAAAGGGCAAAACAACGCACTGCCATCGAAACCCATCATCTGTAAAGGCGACAAGGTCGACTTCTTAAACGCAGCCGACTCGGGTGTCTTCCTAACCGAACAGAAGACAGGTACCGTGGTGGAAAGTGGGCAAAAAATAGGGGCGATAGTCGACCCGCTGACTGGGACCATACTGAGCGAAGTTATCTCGCCCTGCCAAGGCTACCTGTTCACCATCAGGGCCTACCCTATCGTTTACGAGGGGTCGCTTATGGCACGCATCTATAAATTCGATGAAACAGAAATTTCAACAGGGGGACGTGGATTATGATTAAAGAGACACTATATACCATGAAGTCGCTTCACCGCGACGAGTTCAGAATAGAAGGTTTCCGATTTGGCTCTGGCGAGAAGACAATGGCTCTGATCGGTGCCATGCGCGGCGACGAAATACAGCAACTGTACATCTGCTCGCAGATGGTGGCGCACTTGAAAGAGATGGAAAGTATGGGCGAACTCGACCCCGACAAGAGTATTCTGATCATCCCCTCGTGCAACCCCTACTCTATGAACGTGGGAAAACGTTTCTGGTCGATGGACAACACCGACATTAACCGTATGTTTCCGGGGTACGACCATGGCGAGACCACACAACGTATTGCTGCCGCCATCTTTAAACGTATAGAGGGATTCAAATATGGTGCACAGCTGGCCAGTTCATATATACCGGGCAACTACGTGCCCCACGTGCGGATGCTGAAAACCGGTTACGAGGATGTGGCTGCCGCCAAACTTTTCGGCTTCCCCTACATCTCGGTCTCGACACCGGCACCGTTCGACACAGCCATGCTGAACTACAACTGGCAGGTGTGGAACACCAGCGCATTCTCAATCTACGCCGGGCAGACCAACAACATCGACAAAAAAAGTGCCCTCTTCACCGAACAATGCCTTATCCGCTTCTTAAAACGCATTGGGGCAATACACAAACCGGTAAAAAACGTAGGCTACGACTCGCTTTTACTCGATGAAGACGTCTTGGTCCGCATTTCCGCAAAAAAGGCCGGCCTCTTCTGTGCGCAACATAATGCGGGAGACTATGTGGTGGCAGGCACACCGATAGCCACCATTACAGACCCTTACGACGGCACCCTGCTGGAAGAGGTGAAAGCGTCGGCCACCGGCTACATCTTTTTTGCCTACAGCAAGCCCCTGGTATTCCAGCACTCGTTAATTTTTACCATTATATAATAAGGTGTTTACCGGTAATACTCCTCATGGGTCCACGCATCTTCGTCGTAGTCTTCTATCCATTCGGCACCCTCGGGGCCTGAAGTGGGAATAAAGGCGTAGGTGAAGCGCTGTATCCAGACTTTCGCCTGCCCGCTACTATAGGGTTCGGCGTAGAAATACCATTGGCGACCGACCAATCGGTTGGCTACCGGGTCCACAAAATTATAACGCATATCTATCTTAACCAGTTGAAGGCCGTCTGACACAGGAAAAACCCGGTCGAAAACCTCATCGGCAGTCTTACCGCCAGCAAGCAGGGCATTCAGCTGGTCGGTGTCGAGCGCCTTTGAGTCACTAGCCTTCTGGAAAAAACTTTTACAGGCGGGTGTAAGGTTTACGTCCCAGGGGTACACCGCATTATCGACCTCATTTCTGAAATCGTATTCCCCCTTCACAAAATAGAACTGGTATTTGTGCGAGCTGTGCCGGTCAATGCAGATGTAAAGCGGTCCCTTTTCGCTATATTTCTCAAAATACGACGTATCATCACGGCAGGTAGTGCACCATTTGGTAAACTGACCGTAAAAACAGCTGGCAGCGAAAGTGTGAGGCACGACCACTGCCCAGTCGTCGTCGCTATAAACAAGCGAAGCCCCCTTCTGTTCCGCCTTCTCCACTTCGTGCCTCGCCCTTAGGTCGAGCGTCTCGTTCTCGTGGTAGAGGGCCAGCAGTTGTTGCACATTAAGCAGGTTGATGTCCTTATCGTGCAAGTAGGGTTTGTTGTAGTTAAACCAGAAAAGGGCCTTGTTCAGTTCGGCGGAAGTGTCGAGACGGGAATCGGGGTGTATGACGAACTCCTGCCGGTGTAGCATCAGCCACTGCATATATTTCCCCTTCACAAACAGAGAAGCCACCAGCAGGCAGTCGACCATACGCTGCTGCAAGAAATACATCAGAACGCCACCCCTCAAATTATTATCTTCGGCACTAGCCGTCGGATCGATACTAAGCACCAGCAGAAACTCCGTGAAGCGCATCTTCGGAGTGTACGGCACCGTGCTTTGTAAAGAATAATATTTGTCGTAAATCTGGTAAATTGAAACTTTTCCCATGTTGGGTTCGTATTTTAGACCACTAAATTGACCGAAATGTTGCAAAAAAACAAGCAGAGCGAAGTATTATTTTCTAACAAAGCATATTACAACATAGCCGCAACTTACTAAAAATCAGCACATATACAACTTTGTAACATTTTTACAGCGGGTTTGATACATTATTCTGCCACAAAAGCCGCCGTTCCACCTAACTTTGCATTGCAAGAGAACAGAATAACTTAGAAATATAAATACTAACTACAAAAGATACTACCTAAACTACAAATGTGTGTGTTAAATGAGGAAAAGGCAGTGCGTGACGCGCTGCCTTTTTTGTATAGTCTAGCCGCACGGAAATCCATACCCGTATTCTCCACCATCAGCGAAACAAAACAAGTTCAAAGAGTGGAAAAACATACAGCCACGCACCTGCTTTTGCATAAAAATTAAATAAATTGAATTTTCTTGTATTTTTTCCACTAAATTACTGAATAAATAGAAATTAATTTTTAATTTTGCGCTGGGTTCGCTTTACACAAGAAATCGATAACATTCTAATATCTGGTAGAATGCATCCGAACTCTGCATTTTACAGTTGCCAAGTGGCACCCTAGGGTACTGCCGCTAAATAGGTCTGCGTGTATCCACACGTGTTGGTACAAGCAATCCTATTTATATATCCAGATTTCTGGATATAAGGTTGTTTTTTCCTAAACGTGTTAATTGGTTAATATAAGGCATGCGTAATTATGCCAGCCCGTGAGGGTGTGCTACGCAGTTTTAATAATTCAAGACAACAGATTAACAATTTAACGTTGTTTACATAATGGAGCCTGTGAAGGTTCCATTATTTTTTTCCGTATACGGTGACATTAAAATAAATTTAAACGAAAAATAGTCTACTTTATTGCGTGAAAGGAGATATAAGGCACGAAACTTTTCTGTAATTTTGCACCAACTTTTAGAACTAGGAATTTAAACATAAATAGATGGGCATTCTTCTCTCGCTGGCCTTGTTGCCAGTCTTTTTTCTGCTGATTTTCATTTATAGGAAAGACAGCACAAATCCAGAGCCTGTACGCATGATTATCAAGGCGTTTTTCTTCGGTTTGTTTTCATGCTTCGTATCGCTTACGCTGACCTCGGTACTGCCCGACGACTTAAAGGCCGCCGTCGACGAGTTGGTTGGTTTCGCCATGCCGCAAGGCATTTTTGGCTTCATCGACGCTTTCGTATCGGCCGCCCTTCCAGAAGAATTTGCCAAGTTGCTCATGCTCTGGCTGTTGTTGCGCAAAAGCAAGCATTTCGACGAGCCGATGGACGGTATTGTTTACTCGGCCTGCGTATCGTTAGGATTTGCCGCACTTGAGAACGTTTTCTACCTGATAGACGAAGCCGACCTGTTCAGCACCGGCATTATGAGAGGGCTGTTCTCGGTTCCAGGCCATTTCTGCTTTGCCGTAGCCATGGGCTACTACTATTCAAAAGCGCATTTCGGCACCAAGCACAAAATGCTCTACCGCCTGCTGGCCTACTTTATCCCCGTCTTCCTGCACGGAGTATACGACGGACTCATCACCATTATGGACGGCGACATCTGGTACCTGGTCTTCGTTGTGTGGCTAGCATTCTGCATCCTAACCTACAAGAAGGCACTCAAGCGAATCAACAAACTAAAAGCCCCAAACACTGCTTATGCCAAAACAACGTGACCTAACGTCGGGAGGCATCTTTAAAAATATACTTTATTTTTCGCTACCGTTCCTTCTCTCCTACTTTCTACAAACCTTTTACGGTTTAGCCGACTTGTTCATCATCGGCCGCTACGGGTCAATAGCCGATACCACAGCCGTCTCGATCGGAGGTCAAGTCATGCACATGCTTACGGTAATGATTGTAAGTTTGGCAATGGGAGCCACAGTGCTGATTGGCAAAGCAGTAGGAGGTAAAAAGAAAGGACAGAAAAACATGGTGATTGGCAACACCACCACCCTGTTTATCTTGCTCTCGGTTGTACTGACCGTCGTTCTTCTGCTTTGTTGCACCTTTTTGGTACGCCTGATGGCCACCCCAGCCGAAGCCGTAGAGGGTACCACACGCTACCTGCTCATCTGTTTTGCAGGTATACCTTTCATCACAGCCTACAACATCATCAGTTCCATCTACCGCGGGCTGGGCGACTCGAAAAGCCCGATGTACTTTGTAGCGGTAGCCTGCGTTTTCAATATTGTTTTCGACCTAGTCTTTATTGGCGGACTCGGTTGGGGACCTACGGGAGCAGCCCTTGGCACCGTACTGGCACAAACCATCAGTTTGGTGCTTGCACTGGCATTCACCATCCGTAAACAGACCATGGAGGGACTAGACAAGTTCCACTTCAAACTGCGCCGGAAAGTAACGGGAAAAATCATACGCATTGGGCTACCCGTCTGTGCACAAGACTGTTTCATACAAATATCGTTCATACTCATCACCATTTTTGCCAACCAGCGCGGACTAAACGATGCTGCCGCCGTCGGCATTGTGGAAAAACTAATCGGCATCTTGTTCCTCATACCATCGTCACTGCTGTCGTCAGTTTCTACATTATGCGCGCAGAACATCGGCGCCGGACACCACGACAGGGTACGGAAGACACTCTACTACTCAGTAGCGCTTGCGTCAGGCTTCGGCTTCTTCTTCTCCGTCATCTTCCAATTTGTTTCCCCTCACTTTGTGGCATTGTTCACAAACGAGCCCGACGTAATTGGGAAAGGAGCCGAATATCTTCGTTCATATGTGTGGGACTGCCTTTTTGCGGGCGTGCACTTTTGCTTCACCGGCTATTTCTGCGCGTATGGTCGTTCGGAAGTCGCCTTCGTTCACAACACCCTCTCCATCATACTGGCACGAGTTCCACTGGCCTACCTGGCCTCCATCTACTATGCCAGCCTCTACCCAATGGGCTGGGCCGCGCCAATAGGCTCCATCATCTCCATAATAGTGTGTATGGTAGCCTACAAGTGGCTGAAACTGTCGACCGCCAACTAAAACAAAAGTAGGTCGAACCGCTACTAGAACCACCAAAAAACAAACGGTTCATAAGTTTTGCCGATATAAATAGCAAAATGGTATTAAAAAAAGGCAAAAATACCGTAATATTGTAGTGGAAAACTCAACAACTAATGCTCAATTTATACGACTACGCCACTTACACGTTTATGCTGACAACATTTTTCTGCGCTGTTGTCAGACTATTTCACGTGTGCAGACCATTTGCCCAATATGCCGATTACTTTTACCCCTCACGGATAGAGACTGCCATCTTGTTCTTCTACTCGTCGGTGTTGCAGCTACCCTACTTCCTATACGACAATGCTGAATGGAGCGTCCGCTATATTGCAATAGTTTTGCTCTTGTGTTTCTCTTCGTTCTACATCTTACTGGTTGTAAGGTATTTCATAACGAAACCGGAAAAGCTGGTACGCGGCGGGCTCATACTGCTAGCCATGCTGCCCAGCCTGCCCTACCTAGTCGACGGTCTGCTAGGAGGCAAATATATATTCAGCCACAGCAGTTTAGTCTTTTATTCGTCACTCATAATAGGCGTGTTCATATTAGGCGGCTTCATCTATTCCATGTTCCGCCTATTCTGGAAAATCAGGAACTTCAACCTGTCGAACTATTCCAGCGAAGAAGACTTTCCCTTTAAGTTTGCCTACATCGTCTTTTTCGTCACAGGTGTAAGCCTGTTGTGTTTCTGGATAAACTGGATAATAGAATCGGAGATGGCCATTGCCATAACGCACATCATATTGTCGGTACTGGCACTCTCTTACCTGTTAATCATACTACACCCGCAACAGCCGAGCAGTTACCAGTGCGTATTCCCGAAAGACCTGACCATCTTCTTCGCCGAGAAAGAAGAGACCAAAGGGTCGTTCGACATGAAGAAACTGGCAAGGACCATCCACCAAAAGGTTTACGACGAGAAAATGTACCTCAATCCACACCTGTCCCTCATCCAGCTGGCATCGGAAATAGGTTACGGGCGCACCATAACCAGCAAAGTCTGCAACGAATACTATGGCGGCTTCTACAAGCTGGTAAACGACGCACGGCTGGCCCACGCCAAGCAACTGCAAAAACAACACCCCGAATATACCCAGGAAACCATAGCACGCGAAAGCGGATTCTCGAACCGGAACTCGCTTATGCGTGTTAAAAAACGTATATTCGACACAAAAGAAGATGACACAAGCAAACAATAAAAACAGACTTCATCTGACAAATCACAGAAAAAATTAGTCTTTTCCGCCTATTTCAACCATATTCCTTCAGAAAAAGAACACTTAACAGGACAAAAAAGTAGCAAACACCCTTCTTTTTGCATTTAACTGAAAATCAACCGTGTTTAATTTTTTGTCCTATTAAATATGACAAAAAATCGAGTAATAATATCCGAAAATATGCGGATTTCCTTCCATTTAGTTCAAATCGAAATAAAAATCGCTAAGAATTGACACTTCCGTATATACTTATTGTCATAACAACTTGTACGATTTGACACTCAAAAAAAAGGGTATTCTTTTGATTTCGATGAAGTTTAACGCATTTTTGCATAAGAAATAATGTATATAGAAAAACCAAATAGTGTAGTGTTGGTTTATTAAGAGGCCCCGAACGAGGGGTTTACACATCAAAAATTTTACAACTTTACTAGATAAAGAGATCTGGTACTAATTTGTTAAGGAAATATCCGTAGATAGGCTCAATTGTTTACGGATTTTGAATTGTAGTTTCACATATTCAAAAGGCTGGTGCGTGATGCATCGGCCTTTTTAGTTTTTGCAACCGATTATACCACCATTGAAAGAGAGGAAAGACTACGCAAATGTATTATAGCCTATGGGAAAACGGGCAGACGGAATGCCAACCACAGAAAAATACAAAGGCCGCTGTTCTCACGAATAGCGACCTTTATGTTGTATAATTATATACATATAAGAGATGAATACACTAAATTAAGACTTTTGAGCCATTCAGCAATAGAAAGGTATGTGTTGTGCAACATAAAACACACAAAACACCGATAAAATGGGGCTTTTCATCCAACTAAAAAAGTCAGACAAAAGGAAAAACCTAACGTCTGACTTTCTTCTTTAAATTGTCCATACCATTAATTTTACTTTTCACTGCCCTGATAACGACTATTATTAAGCCTTATAGCGTTCAACAACTTAAAAGGCTGGTTTCGATACGAGCCGAACTCTGAAGGACGTGAATTTACATACAGGGGATTATTTGCGTGTTTCCAGGAATTCCCCATTCCATTTCTTTTTAATACTGTCTGGTTCATTTCTACTATATTTTAACATTCATATACAAATATAGAAGCAATTATAATACAAAACAAATTAAGGTTAAAAAAATTAACACTATTTTTTTATATTACACAAAATTGCCGTAACATACGGGAAAAGGACTGAACCATTACTTGATATGGGCCACCGAAGACAAAGGTAGAGACAACAAAAAAGGCGGCAAAACAGCCGCCTTAACCTATAGATCTCAATTAATTATTCTGCTTCGTCAACATACTTACCGATGTTCGAGAAGATCTTCTTCATCAAACGCTGAACCTCGGCAACATCTTTTTCGCTAAGTCCGTGGAAACCATCTTCAAGAGCCGCAACAGTAGCAGCCTGAACTTTCGGACGAAGGGTATTAGCCTTGTTAGTAAGCTTAATAATGTTAGAGCGACGGTCTTCCTTGCCCACTTTACGGGTAATAAGACCACCTTTTTCCATAAGGTCTAGAATTCGGGTAATGCTAGGCTTATCTTTAGCGGTCTGTTCAGCAATCACTTTCTGCGTTACACCGTCCTTGTGCCAAAGAGTATAAAGAACAGCTACTTGAGCAGGAGTAAGATCGATACCTGCATCAAGGAGTTTTTTCCTAAGCGTAGCGTTAATAGCATTGGTCACCTTTCCACTGAGTAGAGCGTAAACAATCTCCACGTCAACCTTTTTCTCAATGTCTTCTATCATAAGTTTTTATAATTAGTGTGAATTGTATAAATTTTAGTTGTTAGTATGTCTTTAATGTAATTAAAAAAACAAAAATGAAAAGAATACGCATATTAATGCAAATTATTTGCGCTTCTATTATTATTGTTTACACAAAGTTAAGAGGTATTTTTAAATAATTGGCAATAAAAACAAATAATTTTACAAATTGATACGATTTTTTACCATTTTGATAGCATTTTAGGCAGTCATACTGTATAAATCCCGTATATTTGTATTGTATAGAAAAAACAGATTAAACTTACTACTACACTATTTACCCTATTAATCTATGAAAATAGCGAAAGAGGATGTTCTTGTTAGAACATCCTTTTTTTTCAATCAGACCTGCTTGACCTACTATTTATAGTATAGTAACGGGCACTTCCTTGTTCAAAAAAATTAATACTTACCTTATATATATAGAAAAAATATTCAAAAACGGGTAATAAAAACACCATCACCCACTAACTACTGAGAAGAAAATGGCGGCACCTATACTTGAGAATGATACGAAAAGACAGCAAAGGCACAACAATTATATTTAAGTAATGTGTCTGAACAAATTCATCGCACACCAATTAACCTCTTCTTCAGGAAAAATAAAATTAAAAGGACTACTTTTTTGAGATTCGATTCTGAAATAGTGTTCTAAATCCGTCAAACAACAACCATAAACTGAAACAAAACCGCAAAAGAAGAAATAAAGCCTCCCGAATATTGGTTTACATATATACTATTAATAGGATAAATACGATTCTAGTAGAAAAAATTAAGCATAAGCCCTCGCTACAATTGGTACATTTGATATATTTTATGTCACTTTACCAATGACAAAAGCGGATTACATTAGCCTATACATAGTTAACATTGCTAAGTAATGACAAAAAGTTTTATATTTATAAATCAATAAATTAAAGAGAAAATATTCATCTTTTGTCACTGACAAAAACTTAAAAAATACGATTCGACAAAGCAACAACCACAAATTGTCAATAATTTGTGTCAGTAGAAGGTTTTTCTTTTGTCAGCTAGACCCCATCAAATAGTTTGAATGGGTGATTTTTTCAGTATAACTTTGCAATGCAAACAAGAAATAAACGAATTAAGAACATAAGATTTATGATATAATAAAAAATAAAGACAATCGAAAAAAAACAACTACTCAACTACTTCAAACACAAAACGTATAATGTGTAACTCAACAAAATTAATCTAAACCTTACTTTTTTAGCTCTAAACTCAACTTTATATAAATGATCTGAAAAATCAGATGACAGTGGCTGACGAAAGTCATCAGCCACTGTTACTTTTTTTTAGGGGTAAGCATTTTACCTTAACGGCCTTACAAGAACAACAATGCCTATATTAACCCTTTTTTCTTATATTTGCTTTTACAGACTTATTTAATAGACGAAAAAAGCTACAATGGAAAAACATACTAAACTCATTCTCCTTTTCCTGCTGTGTTTGTTAACATGCCCAACACTGGCACAAAACGTCAACGTAGACAGTTCTCCTAGATTTGCTGTTTCGGTCAAGGCTGCACACGGTATTTCCGTTAATCCGTCATACGTCGTCTACCAGACTCAAGAAAACGGACTGACGAAGAAAAAATACCTACAGGTTGAGAATGGAAGCCTTGTTTCGGTAGATCTGGAAAAAACGGGCTCGTTCATGGGCGAAAACACTTACAACATAAATGGACTGTTCATTGTGCCCAACCTATCTGTTGACACGATTCGCGTTCTTGAGCTTGACGCTAAAAAGAATGTCGTGAACTGCTACATTTACCCGAAAAACACTAGAATGCTCACATTAACGGGATACGGCGCAAACGGTTCTGCGCAATCGCTATCAATAATACACGAATGGGACACTACGACAAGCATGATTAAACAACACCAGAGATTTCTTCCGCTTTCAATAGGAGCCAGATATAACCGTACTTGCATGAAAAGAATTATCCGTTCAGGAGCACCTCTCGACTACAAACGGCCAGTTACGGTCAGAGCCTTTTTTAACGGCGAAGAAATTGCAATTAAGGAAATGACCCTAGAGCCTACCGATGTAGGAGGTTCAATGCTTGTTATCCTCCAAAACAAAGGGAAACTGCTATCGGAGAATTTTCTGCGAAGAATGTTGAGCAGTCAATTCAGTTACCCCAGCTACCTGGTTATAAAGGAAGGAAAGTTCGAATATCCATATTTTGAGATTGCTAGCGAAGATCTTAACCCTTAACGGGTATTTTTTAGGAAAGAAGCTAATTGTTGACAATAAGCACAGAAACAGGCAATCAGTATTTTGCAGTACAAACAAGAATCCACTGCCTCTAATTGGCTCAAATGGTAGATGGATAAAATGGTGGAGGTGAAACTTCAAGACATAATGCTTTCTCTTACCCTTCTTATTTTTCCGAATTGACACTTTCTGTCAACTAATGGGTTTATTTTTGTTAAAAATAAACAGTAACGAAGGTTAAAGTCAAATATGCTATGGTAAAAGTTATTCGGAACAGGATTGCTAACATTTTAAAAGCCATCACAGTACAGGTTTACGAAAGGGAGAATATTGTCGCCCTAAGCCTTTTAGGAGCCTTATCGAACGAGAATATATTTCTGCTGGGGAAGCCAGGTGTCGGCAAAAGTTTGGTGTCTAGAAGACTGAAGTACGCGTTCAAGAATGCACGCACCTTTGAATACCTAATGAGCCGATTTAGTACACCTGACGACGTTTTCGGGCCTGTTTCTATTTCCAAACTCAAAGACGAAGATTGCTACGAACGGAAAGTGGACGGTTTTCTGCCCGATGCGGAGGTCATTTTCCTCGACGAAATCTGGAAGGCCGGACCTGCTATTCAAAACGCCCTACTGACAGTCTTAAACGAGAAAGTGTTCCTTAACGGCCAAACTGAGCTTGCGCTACCTACAAAACTTGTGATTTCCGCTTCTAACGAACTTCCAGCAGAAGGGGAAGGGCTTGAAGCATTGTGGGACAGGTTCCTTATACGTGAAATTGTGGAACCCATCAAAACCGACGCCAACTTCGCCAAACTGCTGTGTGGCGAATCTTCCCTCTCTATTGACTTTAACGACGGCCTTTCTGACGAGGAATACCAGACCATCCAGCAAGAAGCCAGGAAAGTCTTCATCTCTGACGAACTGGTCGGTATGATTATTTCGCTTCGTGAAATACTTTCTGATGAGACAGACGGTTCTAGCATCTACATATCGGACAGACGTTGGGCGAAAATAGCTAAAATATTGAGGACCTGCGCTCTTCTGAATGGGCGCAAGGAGGTGGACCTAAGCGACTTCCTTATTATGGAGTCGCTATTATGGAACCATCCTGACGAACGGGAATACCTTAACGAACTAATAGAAAACACTATTGCCGACCATATTGCCAAGTATACGATATCGTTCTCAAAAAGGCAGCCAAAACTTAAAGAGAACCAAAAACTGAAGTACTTCTCACCCGACGGTGTCTTTTATGAGGTACAGGCCAGAGACTATAAACTCAAGATAAAGATTCAAGATTACCAATCCATCAAAACAAACACGTATGGTGTGATTAACAGCAACGACGAAATTGTGCCTACAGCAACAAACGGCGAGGTCACACTATCCGTAACTAAAGAAGGCTTCCTTTCCATCAACTCTGTAAATTATCCGCTGACCCCCATCGGCAGAATGGAGTCGAAAAAAGAGTTGAACACGGCTATTACAAACCAAATTACACAACAGTACCACAACATCAGGAATCAGGTTGCAGACAACTTGTTCTGCAAGCCCATTCACGAATACACAACACTTTATTCCGCCATTAACAAAAGGAGATGAAGAAAACTATTTTCGACTTCGTAAAGTACCACATGAACCTTGTGCTAAAGAGGTTCTTTGCCAAAGAGCCCCTATCGATAGGAAACAGCAAACGAAGCCTCGACAGACAAACCGTCATCGACATTCTATACGATGCCCGGTTCTCGGCCGAACTTTATGCTTTCTATGGCATACGGGAACGTTTAACCGACGAAGTGAACAATTTCATTAAATGCGTTGAACCCTATTTCAATCTGCCTTACGATGAGGGCATGAAGAGGATTCACCCCCTAAAGGAGGCCTTCCTTAACCAATGGCTGACAGACTGCATAAACCGCAGTTTTGAGGATAAGTCAGCCAAAGGCAACAACGAGGAAAAAGGCAACAACCTCTACCCTGGTGGGGAGAACGCCCCAGCTGACTTCTTCAGACTGCTTAAAAAGAACTCCGACAAAACAGGCGCACAACTCGTGGACAATATGCAGGAACTGCTTGAATGTAAAGCCTGTGGCAGAAACTCTCCATTTTACCACAAGGCATCGGCCCGATTCCTCAAAAATACACCACGTGGTATTTTGAAACTGGCAAAACTTTTGGGAAGGGACAACAGCACTACCGAAAACGCAGACCCGAGAACAGACAAATTTCAAACGGCGGCAAAAACCGACATCAACGGAATAACGATGGGAAGAGACCTCGCTTGTGTCGTACCAGCGGAAATAGCGCTCCTTTCTTCGCCCTCACTTGAAAATCTCTTTTTCAAAAAAGTGCAGAACAACAGTCTACAACTTTTTCAGTCTAAGTCCGAGCAGAAGGTGAAGGCGAGTGGCGAAGGCCCGATTATGATTGCCGTTGACACCAGCGGTTCTATGTGGGGAAAGCGAGAAATAGTGGCCAAGACGCTGGCTCTAGCGACCATTCTGGTCGCACAAAAAAAGAAGAGACCCGTAGAACTGTACAAATTCTCTATTCAAGCAGAAAAGATTGTTATTACAGATTTCATAAAGCAACGAAAAGAGATAACCGACTTTATAAGCAACTCGCAAGGTGGGGGCACCGACGTCTACGACGCACTTAGGCAAATGACCAGCAATTACAGTAACGACGAGTCCGTTTTCAAGAATGCAGACATTTTGCTAGTCAGCGACTTCGAAATACCGACAATTCCCGACAATATGGTTACCATTTGTAAAGAAGCCATTGGCATGGGTGCACGTTTCTATGCCCTAAACGTAGGCCGGGAAAATGAGAACAACTTTTTTAACCTCTGCCACAAACGGTATACGAACAGCGGTTACGATGTTATTGAAGTCCATTCAAAACAGACTCGTTAGAGACACAGGTCAACACCCTTAATCTCGTTCCCCATTAAGTCATCGCGTACGCAGCCACCCTCCGCAAACACATGTTTTTTCCAATCGGTGCCTTTAATTAAACAAAGAAATCAGCCCAGATGGGCTGATTTCATTATTTAGGTGATTCTTAAGTATAGTCCAAATATACAACAAATTAACAGATTACAATAAATAAAATTGGGGAAAAGGGCTTTCGCAAGTCCCATTACCCTATCATCAATATTTACAACATAGAATTGTTGTAGTATCGTATAGTCAGCCTGTTATTGGCGACTTATTTTTACATCAGTTTACAAAAGGGGGATTTCTACGCAAAAAGTATTAGCATATACCAAATGTAGTTCTCTGAATAAAATAATAAGAAAAATAAGGCCAATTCGGTTCGCAAAATTAAAAGTAATTACGTAAATACCGATAATAATTATTGTTATTTTTCTTTGTTGTGCTATTTCAAACCCTTATGTTTGCATAAATATCTGTTACATTCTGTTTAATTACTCCTATAAATACTATATTAAACAGCCTAAAAAGATAGAATAATGCCATAATCCCTAACAAGTGTTAAATTATAACATTGTAACGATTATAAATTTGTAATCATTACAAAATAATCTCTATATTTGTATATCGAATTTTACTAACCAACAAAATATAAAAGCTTATGCAAAA
>ODAI013721551.1_pt1 | contig 19273 bp, 19 predicted proteins | sample 1539321 | NCBI WGS metagenome assembly ODAI01 (sample SAMN02144231, study PRJEB22623) | gut metagenome | biome: sheep rumen | host: Ovis aries | place: New Zealand
AGTTGTCTACATTGAATACTGCTTTTGCGGTATCCACTACCTTCCACATAACTGCGATACCGATCTCTACGGGATTACCGAGACAGTCGTTGATCTTCTGCTTGTTATTGTTAAGTGTCATGATCTTTAAAGATATCTTTTTTGACTCTCCTAAGAAATTAGATGCCGATACTCCCGTAACTGCCGAAGCCGCTACTCCGAATTTCGAAAGTACACTGCTGCCGCTTGTGCTTACATCACCGCTCTGGTTGAGTTTTGTATCGGCTGCCGGGTTAAAGCCCACACAGAAAGGGTTTACCCAGTAGAAGCCGTCACCCTTCAATGTACCCTTATACTTACCGAACAGTGTAAGTACAAGTGCCTCCTGGGGCTTTAATACCTTAAGTCCTAAGAATACCACCCATCCGAAGAGTACATAGATACCGCATACTATGATCCCGGCAATCCATAAGAACTCTACATCCTCTCCTGCCTCTACAGCTGTCGCAACCTTAACTATACTTGCTATCATTCCGACAAATGCACCGATATACAATAACACTCCGAGTAAAAGCACAGCCATTCCGTTCTTGTTCTTTCTTATAACTTTCTCCTGCATAATTAACCTCCTTTTATGTGTGATATCATTTTGATATCTTGTCGATATGATATCATCTTGATATCACTTTGTCAACTGTTTTTTTTATTTTTATCTAAAAAAGTTGAAAGGGCTGCGGACCGGTGATGTTAAATCCCGTTTCCGCAGCCCCTTCATGGGGAGTTACGTAGTACTATTTCTTTCTATGTCGAATGCTGCATATGCAGCGTTTGACAGCATGATTATCAGCTCTTTTTTGTGACCGAATCCCTTATGACCATCTGTCCTTTAAGCTTTAACGGTCCATCCGGAGGAAGTGCCTTTTCGTTTCCGTTTATGAGGTCTACCAGTATCTGTGCAGTCCTGTAGCCTATGGCATACAGAGGAAGCTCATATGTTGTAAGCAGCGGATAAAGGGTAGCTGCGAGTTCATGATCGTCGAACCCGGCGATGGAAATATCCTTTCCTACCTCAAGCCCAAGCTCGCGTGCTGCCTGATATGCGCCCGACGCCATACGGTCATTCATGCACCAGAGTGCGGAGATACCTTTTTTCAATATCTTCTTGGCCTGCTCATATCCGCTTTCCCTGTCCCATGCTCCGTAAAGCAGACGGTCCGGATCAAATAGAATACCTGCATTGAACATGGCACGCTGACAGCCCTTGATACGGGCTATGGTATGATAATTGTCCGATGAACCTGCTATTATACCTATGTCCCTGTGACCTTGGGATATAAGATAGCTGACCATATCGTTGGCACCTGTCTCATCATCTATGATCACGCTCTTTTTATCCGTATCGGCATAAGCATATGAATATACGGCGGGATAATGGATGAGCTTGGGTACTTTTTTCAGCATACGGCAATGTGCAGCTACATATATGATACCCTCAACCTTGATGGCTTCCATCTGCTGGATGACGGGTTCCAATATCGTACACAGAGCGTCCTCATCTTCAATATTTGTATTCTTTAATTTATAGTACATGCGGAGGTTCATGAGTATGGGCCTGTAACCCTGCTGCTCTAAGTACTCAAGTATCATCTCCACTATGAAAGGCGAACTGAACTGGCAAAGATCTTCTACTATGATACCTACGGTACCCGATTTGCTGGTACGCATATTCCTGGCATAATAATTCGGCTGGTATCCCGTCTCCCTGACTGCCTCAAGAACACGCTGCTTAACTTCATCACCCATACTGTTTTTCCCGTTAAGCACGTTAGAGACGGTACTCGGAGAAACATTACACATTCTTGCGATGTCTTTTAAAGTTACCATTGTTCCAATTCCTTTCACTTAGTATCATCATTAATTCTTTTGAATTTATCATCTGTATTGATTATCGTACAAAAATCGTTAAATCTCAATAGGAAACGTCTTAAATTTTTAAAAAAACCGATAATTAACAAAATAATACATGCTTTTTAAAAAATGCAAGGTCCCGTGAAAACCGGGACCCTGCATATGTGAGGAGTGAAACTGAATTATTTAACAGCTTTCTTTGCGTTAACTTCAACAGTATGCTTCTCTACGTCAAACTTGTAGAGATCCTGGAAATGGTAGCTGTCAAGCTTCTTAACCATCTCGTCCCACATCTGATCAAACTGTGCATCGTTCTCAGCGAAGATCATCTTCCATGATGCATCACAGAGTTCCTGGTTACACTGATTTCTCCAAAGAGCACTATCGGTAGTATCACTTGCAAGTGAAACTGCTACGTTAGGGCTGATAAGGAGCTTGCCGTTCTTCTTCATCCAGTCGATAGGCTCAGCTACGCCAAACTTAGCTGACCATTCCTGCTTGGTCTTTCCGCTTGTAGCCTCTTTATAATGTGACCAGTATCCCTTAGCATAGCCTTCACCGGTAGCAGGGTTGGTACTTACAGCACCGACGATCCACTGGTTGATCTTGTTCTCGCCGTCCTGGTATCCTGCTCCGCCGTACTCTGCGGGAACGGGAAGGTTATCCATGTTGGCATTCTCATTGATAGCCATATACTTGCCGTCTGCTTCAGCCTTATATGTGAAGTCCTTGATACCTGCATGCTGATACTCAAGAGCCTCAGGGCTTGCATACCAGTCAAGGAATTCAAGGATTCTCTTATACTTGGCATCATCAACCTTAGAGCCGATACCCCAGAGACGTCCGCTTCCGTAGTATGCATCTGCATCTGCGTAGTAGGTCTGATCCTGTACGGGAATGAAGATATATGCAGAACCGTCATTAAGTCTTTCCTGAGTATTCCAAGCGCCTACCTGCCAGCTGTACCACATAAGATACATACGGCCTGCGCCCATCTTACCCCATACAACGCCCCAATCCTCTGTCTTTGACTCGGGATCTACAAGGCCCATCTGGTAACCCTTGTTGAGGAACTTTAAGATCTTGTAATATCCTGCTGTCTTATCTGTGATAGGTGTGAATGTGTCATCGGGCTTAAGGATCGCACTGCCCTTGATCTTCTCGCCATACCAGGTTGTAAGCTGTACAACGTTGGCGATACCGATCATACCGTCGTTACCATCCCAATCCTTCCAGAGTACGAAAGGATATGCAGGATCGCCTGCATCGTTGGTAGGATGCTTGTCTTTCATCTGCTTTAATACATCAAGAAGGCCGTCAAGATCCTTGATCTCGGGTGCGCCTAATTCCTGATAAAGGTCCCAGCGGAGCAAGGGGCTTGAATAAATAGTATCCTCTGAACGTACGTTTGGTGCTGTGTTGGTCATTTCACAAGGGATAGCGTAGATCTGTCCGTTATTTCCGGGGAGTGCCTTGTTAACGGTCTCGATCTGACCCTTGTACTGTGAAAGGTTCTTGTAGTTCCAGATATCAGCTGAGATATCCTTGATAAGTCCTGTACCGAGACAGTCATTGAACTCTGTAGGATCAAGGATAACGATATCGCCGAGGTTTCCTGCTGCTGTTCTTGCAGAGTAAACATCCGAACCTACTACCTGAGGAGCAATGATGTTAAGCTTGATATTGAACTTATCCTTAACAACCTTGCCGAACCAGCCTACCTGCTCACCGTTGAAGTTGGCTGCATCATCGTAAATTTCGATGGTGATCTCTTCTTTGGTATCCGAGGTGCCTGTGCCTGTGCCTGTTCCTGTGCTTCCGCCCTTATTGTCATCCGACTTGCTGCAAGCTGCAAGACATCCGATAACAAGTGCCATTGACAGTAATAAAGCAATTACTTTTTTCATAAATACCTCCTGTAAATGTTGTGCAGCTGCTTTTTGTTTTGCTGCGGTTTATTTGGTAACGACCGGCATCATCCTTTTACTGCACCGATCATAATACCCTTGGTAAAGTACTTCTGGAAGAACGGATATACCAGGATAATGGGTGTTACTACGAAAATGGTAACCGTCATACGTACAGAAGTTGCCGTGGCTACATGGGCCAGCGAGTCAGCCACCGACGCCGAAGACGAGGTGGAGCTTATGGCCTTGATCGAGTTAGCCGCATTGATATAGTTATAAAGCACATACTGAAGTGTATGCAGTCTCGGCTCGGTAACAAGGAGCAGTGTATCCTGGAATGCGTTCCACTGGTTTACTGCGGCAAATATGGCGATAGTCGCCAATATAGGCTTGATAACCGGACGGATAATGTACCAGAATATACGAAGTGTCCCGGCTCCGTCGAGCTCCGCCGCTTCCTGCAGCTCCCTTGGCACGCCTTCCACGAAGGTTTTGCATAGGACTATGTAGAACGGATTTACTATCATGGGGAATATATATGCCCAGAAGTTGTTCTGCATGCCCAGGTTAAGCATTGTAAGGTACCAGGGGATGATACCTGCATTAAAATACATGGTGGCTACTATAAACCTGTACCACAGCTTTCTCTTCCATAGAGTCTCCCTGGTAAACATATATCCTAAGAATGCTGCAATGATAACGGTAAGTATCGTACCGAGGATCGTTCTTTCGAGTGAGACCAGAAATGCATGGAAAAGTCCGTCTATCTGGAAAACTCTTTTGTAATTTTCAAAATGGATGCCCTCGGGGAAGAAGATGATCTTTCCCTGATTGCTTAAGTCGTTGTTGCTTATGGTATTGATAAATATATAATAGAAGGGATACAGACATACAAAAGCGAAGATCGAATATACTATATAAGTAACGACACTTATGACCTTGTCGCTTAAGCTGGTCTTGTATTTCGGACCTCTGTGCTTCGCAGCAAGCTTTTCAAGCTGCTTTTCGGTCAGCTCCTTCTTTTTCTCTACTACTTCTTCACTCATAATATCTCTCCCGTTAAATGAATCCTTCGCCTCTGATAAGTTTTGATATTTTATTGGTAACACCTAAGAGCGTAATACTTATCACAGTCTTTAAGATGCTTATCGCGGTAGAAAGTGAATACCCGTTCAACTTCTTAAGGTTATAAACGTAAAGGTCAAGAACCTCGATATAGTCCCTGTTGAATGCGTTCTGGAATACGTAGTACTGTTCCATGCCGTTTGACAGGAAGTTGGCCAGGTTCAGCATGACAAGTACGAAGTAAGTCGGCAATATGCTCGGCAGTGTGATATGCCGTATGATCTGCATTCGCGAGGCTCCGTCAATACGCGCCGCTTCGTTAAGTTCTTCGTCTATGCCCGTGATCGCCGCTATGTACATGATCGCAGCCCATCCGGCATTTTTCCACGTCAGCCACAGCCATTGCTTGAACCAGACGCTCTCGCTCGATGACAGGAAATCAGTAGGCTCATAGTTATCGATAACAGAACCTAAAAAGCTGTTTACCGCACCGTTTACACTGAGTACAGAGAATGCGATCGAGAATACAAGTACCCAGCTGATAAAGTTGGGCAGGGTGGTAACGGTCTGTACGAACTTTTTGAAGGGCCTGCACTTGATCTCATTAAGAAATACCGCGAAGATCATGGGGAACCACGAGAACAGCATGCTTATACCGCTCATGGCGAAGGTGTTCCTGATAACACGGAGGATATCCTTAACCCTCTCCTCGTTCTCAATCATGTTCTTGAACCATTTAAGTCCTACAAAAGGCACTTCCGAAAGTGCAAAGGGAGGTCTGTAATCATAGAAAGCATATATCCAGCCGTAAAGGGGATAATATGAAAATACAGCTACCAGCAAAACAAACGGAAGTATATAAAGGAACTCTATCTTGCCCTTTCTCTTCCTTCTTTTTGCGGAAGCCGTCAGAATATTGATCTCTTTCTTCTGCTTACCCATGTTACCGTTACCCCTTCTTTTTCGATTTACAACGTTTTTGCTAAACTGTTTTACTAAATCGATTTATATTTCAGTACTATACTATTATGTTTTAAGGGATTTGTCAACTGTTTTTTACGAAATTTTTACATTTTATAAGCAAATGTGCATAAATTCAGTGTTTCCTGTGCTTTTTATTTTGTGAAAAATGATACAATGCCTTGTTTTGTAAAAGCGTTTTACTAAATCCTCGCCGTATATCGTTTTATTCCCCACCCCCGGTATTATGTTTTCCGTTTTCCGCCCCTTATTAATTTCTTTTCTTTACTTGATAAATTTAGTGTTTTATGCTACAATAATTTAGAATTTGTTTTTATGCGTTTTTTGATATCGGGGAGTCTTATGAAAAATTTTTCCTACATATTAAAAAATATATCCATGCTCGGGCAGCTGGGGCTTAATATCATCATCCCCATAATACTCTGCGGGCTTTTCTGCTGGTTCCTGACAGACAAGTGCGGTGTAGGTGAATGGGTGTTTATCCCCGGGCTTATACTCGGGCTCGGTGCAGCTTTTATGTCCGGATACAAGTTTTATCTGGCCGAGACCAAAAAAAACAAAAAAGATGAAGAAAAGAAGAAGGTCTCATTCAATAAGCATCAATAAAGGATTTACTTATGAGTAACACAGACACAAAAAAACTATCTGCCGCTTTAAAAAAGGAACTGAAAAACATTATTTTATATGTTTTTATAGGACTCGTGATCCTGTTCGGCATTATGATCCTGTTGATACAGCTCTTTCCGGAGATGAAGACTTCTCCCGAGTTTGAGTACTGGAGGATTGTATTAGGGGGCATAGGCGGCGGAGCGGTCGCAGTTTTTAATTTTTTCCTCATGGGTCTTACGGTTCAGAAGGTTGCGTCCGATATAAATACCGATAGGGCCCGCAACCGGATGAAACTCAGTTATACCTACCGCTATCTTATGCAGGTGGCATGGATCGTCATAGCGATCTTAGTGCCTTGTTTTAATTACATCACCGGCATAGTACCGCTGCTTTTCCCTTCTCTCGGGATAAAGATAGCGTCTATCATATTCAAAAAAAATTAAAGAAGGAGGTGGAGCAGATAAAAAATGGACATTAACATTGTCGGTCCTAAAGTCTACTGGACCATCGATCTTCCTTTTGAAGTGCCCTTGCTGGGCGGGAAAATAGAGATCAACGAAACCATGGTCATCAGCTGGGCAGTCATGCTGATCATCACGGGACTCTGTATTTTCCTGACGCACAATCTTAAGGTTGAGAAAATAAGCAAACGCCAGGCGATAGCCGAATGGCTGGTCGAGCTTGCCGACAACTTTACGCTCGGCAACATGGGACCGAAGTTCAAGCAATTCATTCCCTTCGTCACAGCCCTGTTCGCCACAAGTATTTTTTCAAACCTTATCGGTCTCTTAGGAGTAAGAAGCCCTACAGCAGACCTTAATACGGAAGCCGCATGGGCTATAGTGGTCTTTATCATGATCACTCACCAGAAAATCAAATCAAGCGGATTCGGCGGATACCTTAAAGGTTATACCGAACCGATAGCTGTCATGACACCGTTTAACATACTTTCGGAGCTTGCTACTCCCATCGGTATGGCCTGCCGTCACTTTGGCAACATCCTGTCAGGTCTGGTTATCAACTCGCTTATTTACGCAGCCTTAGCTGCCGCGAGTGCCGCATTGTTCGGTCTGCTGCCCGGAGTTTTGGGAGAAGTCCTCTCCGGCATACCGTTCTTAGATGTCGGCATCCCCGCAGTTCTCTCAGTCTACTTCGACTGGTTCTCAGGCGTCATGCAGGCATTCATTTTCTGCATGCTGACCACGAAGTATATTTCAAATGCAGCCGAAGGATGAGCCCCGGAGCATTTAAGTTACGGACAGTGTCAGAACATTGATTCAACATGTTATAAAAAGAAACAAAACATAAATTACATACGGAGGAAATTTTTATGGATTTCAATGCATTTCAGGTTCTCGCAAAAGGTATCGCACTTGCAGGCTGTGCAATAGGTGCAGGTCTTGCACTTATCGCAGGTATCGGCCCCGGTATCGGTGAAGGTAACGCAGTTGCTAAGGCTCTTGAAGCTATCGGACGTCAGCCCGAGTGCAAGAGTGATGTAACTTCTACCATGATCCTCGGTTGTGCTATCGCAGAAACGACGGGTATTTACGGTTTCGTTACCGGTATCCTTCTTATATTCGTAGCACCCGGACTCTTTATGGGCAAGCTTTGATACTTTACTTGAAAGTTTAACATAAGGAGGTTATAAAGATGTTACAGCCGTTATTTTTAGCGGAGACTGCCACGCAGGATCTGGTAACGATAAATTGGACATTTATAGCGCAGATTTGTAACCTTTTCATACAGATGCTTTTGATAAAAAAGTTTCTCTTTAAGCCGGTAAGGGAAATCCTGGCAAAACGTCAGGCTAAAGCCGATGCGGACATAAGGGAAGCCGAAGAAGCCAAGACCGAAGCTGCGGCCATCAAGGCCGAATACGAGCAGAACATGCTCGAGGCTAAGGAAAAGGCTAACGAACTTCTTGCAACTGCCCAGAAGAATGCAGCAGCAAAGAGCGACGAGATGCTTAAAGAAGCTTCTTCACAGGCCGCTGCCATCAAGCAGAAGGCCGAAGCCGATATAGCTCAGGAACGCCGCAAGGCAGTTAACGAGCTTAAGGACGAGATCGGAAGCATGGCTATGGAAATAGCCGGAAAGGTGATCGAGCGTGAGATCAGCGAAAAGGATCATGCAAGGCTGATCGACGAATATATAAGCAACGTAGGTAATGCATAAAGGAGTGTACGGATGACTGAACGTTCCCGTGTATATGGCAGCAGTCTGTATGATCTCGCAGCGGAAGAAAAGCTCACAGAGCCGATCCGCGACCAGATGCTTGCCATAAAACAGATACTTCGGGATAATCCCGATTATATACGTTTACTCGCAGAGCCTTCCATCAAGAAGGCAGAACGTATCGGCCTGATCGATGCCGCCTTCGGAAGCTCCTGTGAAAAATATCTTGTGTCTTTCTTAAAGCTTTTATGTGAACGCGATCTTCTCGGTGAATACGAGGGATGCTGTGAGATTTTCACAAAGCGCTACAATGAAGACCATAATATTTCAGAGGCCGTTGTTACCAGTGCCGTAGCACTGAATGACAGCCAGTTAAAAGCTCTTGCAGGTAAGCTTGAGTCTATGAGCGGTAAAAAGATAACCATTACCACTAAGATCGACCCCAAGGTGCTTGCAGGCATAAAAGTCGAGCTCGACGGAAAGCAGCTTGACGGAACCGTTTCCGGACGGCTTTCCGGAATCAGGAAAAAACTGGATGAGGTTGTTATGTAATACCTCATCATTTCCAGACAATAATTTCAAAAAGGATGGAATGGAATTATGCAATTAAAACCCGAAGAAATATCCCAGGTCATCCGGAGTCAGATAAAATATTACGAAAACACGATACGCCAGAACGAGACCGGTACCGTACTTAACGTCGGTGACGGTATCGCACGTGCCAGCGGTCTTATAAACTGTATGGCAGGCGAGCTGCTCGAATTTGAGGACGGCAGCTTCGGTATGGCTCAGAACCTCGAGGAGAACAGTGTTTCAGTCGTATTATTCGGCTCAGGTGACAATATCGGTGAAGGGCAGACAGTAAAAAGGACCGGTAAGGTAGTTTCCGTTCCCGTAGGCGACGCCATGGTAGGCCGTGTAGTAAATGCACTCGGCCAGCCCATAGACGGTGCGGGTCCCATTGCTACCACAGAATTCAGGGCTATCGAATCCCCTGCTCCCGGTATATGTGAAAGACAGTCTGTATTTGAGCCGCTCCAGACAGGTATCAAGGCTATCGACTCCATGATCCCCATCGGACGCGGACAACGTGAGCTTATCATCGGTGACCGTCAGACAGGTAAGACCACTATCGCCACCGATACCATAATCAACCAGAAGGGCAAGGACGTTATCTGTATCTATGTTGCCATAGGCCAGAAGCGTTCAACCGTTGCCAACCTTGTGGAGAACCTTCAGAAGAACGGTGCCATGGACTACACCATCGTAGTAGCCGCTACCGCTTCCGAAGCAAGCCCTCTTCAGTATATAGCTCCTTATTCGGGCTGCGCTATGGGCGAGTACTTCATGTACAAGGGCAAGCACGTCCTCTGTATCTATGATGACTTAAGTAAGCATGCGGTTGCATACAGAGCACTCTCATTGCTTATCCGTCGTCCCCCCGGACGTGAAGCTTATCCCGGAGATGTTTTCTATCTTCATTCAAGACTTCTCGAGCGTGCGGCAAAGCTTGACAAAGAGCACGGCGGCGGATCTCTTACCGCTCTTCCCGTTATCGAGACCCAGGCCGGCGATGTATCGGCATACATACCTACCAATGTTATCTCCATCACAGATGGCCAGATATTCCTCGAGACCGAGCTTTTCCACTCGGGCATAATGCCTGCGGTCAACCCCGGTATCTCCGTATCCCGAGTAGGCGGTAATGCACAGATCAAGGCCATGAAGAAGGTTGCAGGTACTTTGAAGCTTATATACTCACAGTACAGAGAGTTACAGGGCTTCGCACAGTTCGGTTCCGATCTTGATGCCGATACAAAGGCACGTCTTGACCAGGGTGCCAGGATCGTACAGGTGTTAAAGCAGTCACAGAACTCTCCTATTCCGGTAGAGAAGCAGATCGCCATCATCTATGCCGTAACCAAGAACATGCTGACAGATGTAGCCGTCGAGGACATCAGAGAATATGAAGAAGGACTTTACGCATTCCTTGAGACAAACGCTGACGGTAATGCCGCTATGCAGGCCATAAGGGAAACCGGAAAGCTCGAAGAAGAGACCGAAAACAACTTAAAATCAGCTCTTGAGGCATATACAAAACAATTTTTAAGTTTAAAAGGCAATAAATAACATAAAAAGGAGGAAGCAACATGGCCGGTAATATGAAGGCAGTAAAGCTGCGCATCAAAAGTGTGCAGAGTACCATGCAGATCACCAAAGCAATGGAATTGGTCGCATCCTCCAAGCTGCGCCGGGCAAAGGAACGTTCGGAGAAATGCCGTCCGTATTTCGATGAACTGTACAGCACCCTGGTAAATATCGCAAACAGCAACACCGATTTTTCATCGATATATGCCAAGGACAATGTTAATGAAAAAGTCTGTTATGTAGTCATCGCCGGTGACAGAGGCTTAGCAGGCGGTTACAACTCAAACCTTTTCAAGTGTTTTGAGGCTGATGCGAAGGGCAAGGCATACTCCGTTCTTCCCATTGGAAAGAAAGCCGTAGAATATTTCAAGCGTAAAAATGCCGAGATACTCACCGAAGCATTCGGAGAGATAGCTCCCATCGCCGTAGCCGACAGTTTTGCCATCTCAAACCTCATATGTGAAGAGTATAAAAAAGGATCCTTCGGATGTGTATCTTTGGTATACACCGAATTTATCAACATCCTCTCACAGGTTCCCCACACAGTAGCTACTCTTCCTCTTGCCGATATCAAGCACAAAAAAGGCGGAGAGAACAGGAAAGAAACAGGCGGTGTAAAAAATATCATACTTTATGAACCTGACAGCACCGAAGTATTCAACACTATCGTACCCGAGTACTTAGCAGGAGTTATATACGGTGCCATCTGTGATTCGGTAGCGAGCGAGCAGGCTGCACGCCGTACCGCCATGGATGCGGCTACAAGCAATGCGGAGGAAATGATCGAACAGCTCAACCTGCATTATAACCGTGCCCGTCAGGCTAGCATCACACAGGAGATCACCGAGATCGTCGGCGGAGCCGAAGGACTGTGATCCGGATTTCAATTATAAGCAAAACATATTAATCTTAAGATAGGAGAACATCAGAATGAGCGATAGACACATTGGCGAAGTCGTTCAGGTAACAGGTCCCGTACTTGATATCAAATTCAAGCCCGATGAACTGCCTGCACTTCTTAACGCCATTGAGATCGAAACACAGGGCAGAAAGCTCGTTGCAGAAGTAGCTCAGCAGATAGGTGACAACGTAGTCCGCTGTATCGCCATGAACTCTACCGACGGTATGGTACGTGGTCTTCCTGCAGTAGATACAGGCTCCTCCATCACCGTACCCGTAGGTGAGGAGTGCCTTGGACGAGTTTTCAACTTGCTCGGAGAGCCCGTTGATAATCTTCCCGCACCTAAAACCGCAGAACGCTGGTCCATCCACCGTTCAGCTCCTTCTTATGAAGAGCAGGCTGCTGCAACGGAGATCTTAGAGACAGGTATCAAGGTCGTTGACCTTATCTGCCCCTATGCAAAAGGTGGTAAGATCGGTCTTTTCGGCGGTGCCGGAGTTGGTAAGACGGTTCTTATACAGGAGCTTATCCACAACGTAGCCACAGAGCACGGCGGATACTCCATCTTCACAGGCGTTGGAGAACGTACCCGTGAAGGTAACGATATGTACAACGAAATGAAGGAGTCGGGCGTTATCGAGAAAACAGCCTTAGTCTACGGACAGATGAACGAGCCGCCCGGAGCACGTATGAGGGTTGGTCTTTCCGGACTTACCATGGCTGAGTACTTCCGTGATGTAAAGAATCAGGACGTGCTTCTCTTTATTGATAACATATTCCGTTTCACACAGGCAGGTTCCGAGGTTTCGGCGTTACTTGGCCGTATGCCTTCAGCCGTAGGTTATCAGCCCACCCTTGCTACCGAAATGGGTGCTTTGCAGGAGCGTATCACTTCTACAAGAAAGGGTTCTATCACCTCAATCCAGGCCGTATATGTACCTGCGGATGACCTTACCGACCCTGCTCCCGCTACTACATTCACCCACCTTGACGCTACCACCGTTCTTTCGCGTGATATCGCCAGCCAGGGTATTTATCCGGCAGTTGATCCTCTTGATTCAACCAGCCGTATCCTTACTCCCGGCATCGTAGGTGAAGAGCATTACAACATCGCACGTTCTGTACAGAAGGTGCTCCAGCGTTATAAGGAACTTCAGGATATCATCGCCATCATGGGTATGGACGAACTTTCGGAAGAAGACAAGACCACCGTTGCACGTGCACGTAAGGTACAGCGTTTCCTGTCCCAGTCCTTCTCCGTAGCAGAACAGTTTACCGGTCTTCCCGGAAAATACGTTCCGTTAAAAGAGACCCTCCGCGGCTTTAAGATGATACTTGAAGGCGAATGCGATTCCATCCCCGAGAGTGCCTTCCTCTTCGTCGGCACCATCGATGAAGTATTCGAGAAAGCAAAGAACTAAGAATCTTTATCACGAAAGGATTACTGGGTATAGCACATGAATACATTCCCTATTCAGATAGCTACACCGGACGGACTTCTCTACTCCGGTGATATAGAAAGAGTAAAGGTGAGGACAGTTACCGGTGACATGGCAGTACTTGCCGGTCACTGTAACTTCTGCACCGCTCTCGGTATGGGAGAAGCATATATTCGTCTTGAAGACGGCACCACCAGATTTGCGGCATGCATCGGAGGCATGCTCTCCGTCATGGACGGTACCTGCCACCTGCTCGCCACCACCTGGGAGTGGAAAGAAGATATCGACGAGCAGCGTGCTCTTTCCGCTAAAGAAAGAGCCGAGGCACGTCTTAAAGACGAGTCTTTAAGCGAACGCGACCAAAGGATTGCCGAAGCAAAATTAAAGCGTGCTTTGGTCCGCTTAAGCGTAAAGCAGTAAAGTAAGTTAGGTAATATCAAGGAGGTGTTTTTGGTGAAAAGAAGTATTAAGAAATTGGTTGCTTTTGTCCTTGCACTGGCTTTTGTCTTCCAGATCGTATCATTTGCTCCTTATAACAAGATTTCGGCAGATGAAGATATCTCCGTAACATCCGCAGAAGAGCCTTATCCCGATTATGAAGACGATTATTATGATTATGAGGATCCGAACTACGATGAACGCGGTTTCTATCTTTACGGCGATGAACTTGTAGGTTACTACGGAGAAGAAGAAAACTTCGTTATCCCCGATGACCTTGGTGTCACATATGTTTCATTATCATATAATTCTAAAGTAAAATCAGTTACGGTTCCCGAAGGCGTAGAAAGTGTTTATATTTATGGCCTCTCCAACCTTGAGACCCTTAATCTTCCTACAACACTTAACTATATTACCGTTGAAGACTGTGAAGTATTGAAAAGCCTGGATCTGTCCAAGTTTGATCTTTCAAGTGCCTGCTTCGGATATTGCGGTAAGCTTGAGACCATAAAGTTTAACAAGGCTCAGACAGTTTCACTGTACGGTCTTTCCTCGTTAAAAAGCGTAAACATCCCCTCAAACACAAAGTATTTTGATACTTCAGGCACAAGTTTTGACGGAATCAATATCCCCGCAAACAATGTAGGCGGATACAGCATCAAAAACGGCGGTCTGTACCATATTGAAGAAGCATACGATGAAGACAGCTTAGTTACAGTACTTCAGGCAGTTGACCCCGGCATCACTACCCTTAATGTAAAGAAAGGCACCACCGTTATACAGAATCTTAACCTTTCAGGTTCTTATTATAAACTCGAGAGTGTTAATCTTCCTGATTCGGTTGAACAGATTGCAGCTTATGCGTTCTACGGTGCCGAAAATATCAAGAGCTTAAACATCCCCAAGAACGTAGTTTCACTGGGGGCTTATGCTTTTACGGACATATCCGTTGCCTCACTGACTATTCCCGCAAGCGTTGAATACATACACGGTTCATGTTTCGCCGGATATAACGGTAAGGTAACCGTTAAGAGCGGTTCAAAGAATGTAAGGTCTTACAAGGACGGTATCTATCTTGCAGAAAAGCAGTACTGGAACAACGAAAAAATAGTATACAAGCTTATATACTATCCTTCAGACAAGACCACAGCAGAGTTCCTGAAGGATACCTACGATATCGGTGAAGAAGTATTTATGAACTCATCCGTAAAAGAGCTAAATCTTCCCGAAGGCTTATACTGGTTCGAACTGGATCTTAGCAATGCAATGTCGCTTACATCCATTTCCGTTCCCGCATCCGTAAGATATATAGTTCCATACTCCATCACAAGTGCACCTGCACTTATCCGTCTTAATATCGATAAGGATAATGAAGATTATGTTTCAGTAGACGATTGCCTGTATGATAAGCAGATGACCACGCTGTTAGCTACCCCTTCCTTAAAGGAAGAGATAAGGATCCCGGAGGGTGTTCTTTCCTTAGGATATTATGCAATCCGCAGTTCTTATATCGGCAATGAATATGACGATCCTGATAATTATAAAATGGTAGAGCCTACGGTATACTTCCCTAAGAGCCTTGAAAACTTCGACTGGTTCGGTTTCTCATTCGGAAAAGCTTACGCATATGCAGATACTCCTATCGCAGGCTGCCTCGGTCTCAGAAATCAGGATTACCGTGACTGGTATCCGGAAGATGAAATATACAACGATCTTAAGCTTAACTATGAATTATTAGACTCTGCCAAGGATCTGCTTGACGGTATATATGTAATTGATTCCGTTACCGTAAAGAAAGGCAAAAAGACATCGGATGGCGGCATAGTATACGGTGTCGCAATGCCCGACGGTGTGATCAAAGTACAAAAACTTACCGCCGGTAACAATTCCGAGTGTCAGGTAACCTTCTCTTCATCAAACAAGAAGATTGCCAAGGTTAACAAATATACCGGAGAGATCAAGGGTGTAAAGAAAGGCACATGTACGATCAATGTTAAATGTGTCATAACAGACGGTAAGAAGAACTACACCAAGAAATTTAAGATCAAAGTTAAAGTGAAAGCTTAACCGGCTAAAATAAAGGGCACGCCGTTTCCTTTAGCACAATATGTGCCTGAGGATATAAGCGTGCCCGTTTTTATAAACAGGAGGTTCCAATGAACATAGAAAATCTTCACCTGTTCAGACGCAGATTTATCCCTGATGAGATCACTCCTCTGTCGGACGATAAAGTATTAAAGCTTGAGGAAAACCTGATCATCACCAGCTGGAAAACTCTTAATCCCCGCACAGACTTTGCTTCCGGCATGTCCGCTTACTTCATCGACAAAGGCTGGAAGGTCAGCAAATTCCTTGACTGCGAGGGCAATATCAAATATTGGTACTGTGACATCATAGACTGTATATTGGATGAAGCATCCAACTCATTCACCTATGAAGACCTTTTGTTTGACGTCGTTGTATATCCCAACGGCAGCATAAAGGTACTTGACTGTGACGAAGCTGCCGATGCCCGTGAAAAAGGCTATATCACAGAAGAACAGCTCCTGCGCGGTCTTAAGTCTATGAACGAATTGCTTACCACTATCTATCACGGCCGTTTTGACAGACTTCAGGCTGTACTTAACTGAAAATAAGTTGCTGAGCATTATGATAATTTGGCTACTCTTCTGATATGGTTGGCTCCGTTGGAAAACGGTGTATCAAGGAATGTATCAACTATCTTTAATGCAAGTCCGTCAGCAACTACTCTTGCGCCCATGGCAAGTACATTTGCATCATTGTGCTGGCGGGTTGCTTCTGCACTGAAGCAGTCTCCGCAGAGCGCTGCCCTTATCTCTCTGTGCCTGTTGGCAGCTATCGATATACCTATGCCGGTACCGCAGATAAGTATGCCCTTATCGGCCTCACCCTTGATGATCGCCTGGGATACTGCTTCGGCATAATCGGGATAATCGCACGAAGCCTCGCTATAAGTTCCGTAATCCTTAAATTCTTCTCCTCTTTCCTTTAAATGTGCCATAACGATCTGCTTTAAACCATATCCTGCATGGTCACTTCCTATTGCTATCATTTTCTCTCTCCTTCCGTATAGCGCCCAAGCATACGCTTATGGGTGATATTTTTATATTTGTTTATATGTTCTCACACGGTTATGATATGGTATCCCGCCGCCTTCATAAGCCTGTTCATGATGGCCTGCCCGATACCTCCTTCGGTAAAGCTTTCCGCGTATATATACTCTGCTTTTACTTCATCAAAATACCTTAACGCATCAAACAGTCCCGCAGCTATCTCCGACTCATTCTCCCGGGATCCGATATCTTTTATATACAGCATACCTTTTTTATCCGCATCCGGTTCTGTGCTCCCTGTATCCGGGCAGACATCACATCCTGTATGCTCCTGCTGATAGATACTGCGTAATTCACTGTAGCTTCCTAAAAGCTCATCACTCGTAAGTATTCCGACTGTATGTCCTGCCCTAAGCTTTTCTTCGGCTGAGGTTCTTATAGCCTCGGAAACCCTGCTTATATCGCCCTCATATATAGTAAGCTCTCCCTTTGGCGCATAGTGCCTGTATTTCATGCCGGGAGCTTTGGCTACTATCGTATCGTCCTTTATCCTTTTAAGGATCGCTTTGTCATACTCTATATCCGGTATGACCTCTCTTAGCATCTCTAAGGTAATATATCCCGGACGAAGGATCAGCGCAGGACTGACCGTCAGGTCCACTATGGTGGATTCAAGACCTATATCAGAGGAGCCTCCGTCTATGATCATATCTATCCTGCCGGATAAGTCCTCTATCACATGCTCTGCCTTAGTGGTGCTGGGTCTGCCCGAAGCATTGGCACTCGGTGCCGCTATCGGTACACCTGCTTCCCTTATCAGCATGTTCGCTATAGGATGGGAAGGCATACGTATTGCTACCGTATCAAGTCCTCCCGTAGTCTCCTTGGGTATCCTGTCCGATTTTTCCAGGATCATCGTGAGAGGCCCCGGCCAGAACCTGTCCGACAGCGCTCTTGCCACATCAGGTACATTTTTTACCAAAGGCCCTATCTCGGAAAACTCCGAGATATGTACGATCAACGGATTATCCGAAGGTCTGCCCTTAGCCGCATATATCCTTGCGGATGCCGTGCTGTCGTAGGCATTGCCTCCAAGTCCGTACACCGTCTCCGTCGGGAATGCCACAAGCTTGCCTTCCCTTATAAAAATGGCAGCTTCTTTTAAGTCTTCCCGCGAAAAACCGTCTATATTTATTTTTTTGATGATCGTTTCCATTTTTCCCTCTAAAAACGTGATTCAATTCCTGCTTTTCACCTTTATCTTTATCAGGCAATGCAAGTATAGCAGATGAATCCGCTTTCGTCAAATATTAAAACGCAGACCTTATAAAAGATCTGCGTTTTGAATGATTGTTTATTCCCTGTGGATCATGACTTAGTTGTCACAAGCTTATACTTAGCAGAAGCCTTTGAGAAAAGGTTCTTATCACTGTTCATTGAGAAATAGAAAGCTTTTACATAAACATAATAAGTGCTTCCGGGATTACTGATCTTGATCTCGGTAGAGTTTGCATTGGGATTCGATACGGTAGCCTTAAGAGATGTCTTATACTTTCCGTTTTTCTTTGTCTTAACATATACTTTATAGCCTTTAATCTTTACGGCATCATCCTGAATAGGAGTCCAGGTTACGGTAACCTTTTTGCTTCCTTTTTCCTGCTGTTTAGCTGCTACGTTCTTAACCTTGGATCTTAATTTAACAGTGCCTCTGACGCTGTATTCCCTGCCCTCCGTAGAGTGGTTTTCCTTAATCTCAACGTAGTATTTTCCGGCTTTCTGCTTCTTTACGGTAAACTCATCCTTGGATATGTTTTTATCTTTATCATATACCCAGTTAGCCTTGGAAGAATTTCCGTTTCTTACAAGAACACCCTTTGAATTCCAAACAAGTACCTCAACCTGCTGTGAGCAGTCGTTTTCAGCTGCTACTGAGAAAACAAGGTCATATGTTTTCTTAGTCTTAAGCACATAGAATGTTGATTTTGTCTCTTCGCTTGAGGAACCGAGCAGCTTACCCTTAACCGTTTCACCGATAGTAAGCTTCTGTGCCTGTGTCTTCTGAGTATCGGTAGGTCCGCCTGCTGCTGAAACAGGCTCAGTAAAGAAGGAACCGGTGATAACCAGTGCACATGCCAAAACTAAAACCATTGCTTTTTTTAATGTCTTAAACATAGTGTTTCTCCCCTTTTTTATGGTTATTATTTATGTCAAGAGATCTAAAACACTTCTCTAAACATACTTTTTTAATACATATGGTATAATACCACAGAATACAAAATATTGCAATAAAAAACTCCTGCCGGACAAACCGTCAGGAGTAAAATAAACATATTCAATATAGCCTTAGCATATCATATCTGAAAAACCGGTCATACCGCTACAGCAGCTTCTTCCTTTTTATTTGCCTCATAATAGTCTGCAAAAAGCTTCCTGGATGCCTCCATGGTATCCCTGCTTATATCGGGAAGTTCTCTTCCCCAGGCACCCATTGCCTGCTTAAAGCCCTTTTCCATGGCTGCTTCCATCTGGTGCATCTTCTTCTCATCATTCCCTGCTAAGGCAGATGCAAAATCAATCAGCCTCTGTGATGTCTGGGCTACTCCCCAATATCCGTCCTCAGCTATATCTTTCTGAGCCTGTGCCTTA
>ODAI010685812.1_pt1 | contig 19271 bp, 16 predicted proteins | sample 1539321 | NCBI WGS metagenome assembly ODAI01 (sample SAMN02144231, study PRJEB22623) | gut metagenome | biome: sheep rumen | host: Ovis aries | place: New Zealand
AATTATGCAAACCATCTGGCAACATGATGGTATTGTATCATTCGATACCGAGACTACTGGTTTAAAGGTGAACATCACATCTCGCCAGGGTATTGGCGACAGACTTGTTGGTATGATTTTTAGTATTAAGCCAGGTGAGGCTTGGTACTTCCCGATAGCTCATAAGTATATTAAAAATATTTGTACTCCCGCAGACGAGAGTTACATTATCACTAAATATTTCAAACCAGTCCTTGAAGCTAAAGACATTTTGTGTCATAATGGCTCTTATGACTGGAAGGTTATGTACAACTATGGTATATGTATCAACTTGAAGCACGATACCTACATTATGTTTAAGGTTACTCTATGGAATGACCATAGAAGTATGGAACTAAACTTAAAGGACCTGACTAAGACCTTCTTGGGTAGGGACAGCTTTAAGTTGAGTGACTTTACATCTGGAAAGTTTGGTGAGGCTGTAAAGTTCTGGGACTTCGACGAAACCTCAACACTATACTATGCTTGTCCTGATAGTGATAACCTTATTGAGTTGTACCAGTACGCTATGGAGAACCAACTTTTGGAAAAGTATGGTGCAAATAAGATCTATGAGATTGAGGTTGCATTCTCTATAGTCATCGCTTATCAAGAATATTATGGTCACTGTGTTGATATTTCAAGAATTGACGATTTGGTGGCTAATATTAAAAATACAAAAGAAGATACTTACAAAACTATGGTTGAGTTGGTCGGCCACGACTTCAATCCTCGTTCTTCTAAAGATCTGCAAAGGGTCATTGTATCGGAGTTGGGGTATCCTGTATTTGCTACGACCGATTCTGGAGCGCCTTGCTTTGATAAGGATGTCAGAAAGCAAATGATGGACGAACGAAATGCCGATGGTAGTCCAAAGTATCCATTAATCCATTATTTGAATGATTATTTGAATGTTGCTCAGTTAGAGTCTAACTTTACTAAAAATCTTGGATCCGTTGCTACTGAAGACGGCTTTATCTTCAGTTCGGTAAATCAGTTCCTTGAAACTGGTCGTGTTTCTGTAGAAAAGCCAAATTACCAAAGTTATAATGATGTTGTTAAAAAATACATTATTCCTCGATCTGGCAGCTATATGCTTGACGCTGACTATTCATCTGTTGAGGCTCGAATCATGGTTAGTATGGCTGGCTGTAAAAACATGGTCGAGTTTATGAAAGATCCTGATACTGATTACCACACTTTGAAGGCGTCTCAGATGTTTGGTATTCCATACGAGCTTGTTACTCACAAGCAGCGTAAAATGGCTAAAGGTGTTAACTTTGGTATCTTGTACGGTTTAGGAGATCCAAATCTTGGTGTAAACCTGTATGGTGAAAAAACTCCTGAAAATACCAGAAAGGCTAAACGACAAAAGGATTTGTATTTCACCGGTATGGAAGAGCTCCGTGGGTTTATTGAGCGATCAAAGGCTCAGGGTACTACTCAATTCTATTCAACAACATTCTTTGGAAGACGCCGGTACTTTGATCCGCGAAGGTATAGAAAGGACAAGATTGAGCGTCAAAGTTGTAACGCCAGAATTCAGGGGACAGCGGCTGACATTTATAAGTGTGCAATGATTCGTTTGTTCCACGCCATTCGAAAGAATGATTGGCTTGGTAAAGTGTTGATTTCTTGCTTTGTTCACGACGAGTGTGTTCTTGAAGTAAGTAATTCCATTGATCCTATCATTATGCTTGGTATTCTGCGTAAGTGTATGATGCTCGAGATCAAAGGTTGGTGTCCTCTGTTTATAGGTGCAGGCTTTGGCACCAACTGGTATGAAGCAAAGAACATTGAAATACCAATTCAAGTTCAGGAGTCCTTAATTGCTCAATACGGCGAAACAGGTCTTGATTGGTGGGATGGTAGTTCTGTAAGACTTCGTGACTGGATTATTGATCAGATCAATAATTATGGCAGAGACCGTGTAATCTCTTATCTGAAAGACGAGAACAACAAAGGTAAGGTTCTTGCTCCTGCTGTAAATGCTATAGCGCACAATGTAGTGGACGCTATTCGCGATGGGCAAATTATTGAAGGTTGTGTCAATACAGATTTAATTGCTACTCAAGATGTACTTGATAACTTGAAAGAGTTCTGTAAGGCATTTGATTGTATGGACTTATATGATGCAGCTGGTATTATAAAGGCTGAGCACAAGGAAGTACAGCAGCCAGAGTCCGACGTAGACTTGAATAAAGAAAGTGTATCTCATGATGAGATAGATGATCTAACTCCTGCAGAGGCTATGGCAATACGCCTAAACAAAACAGGTGTTGTGTTTGAACCGTCATCCAGAAGTATCTATGTGCGGTATGTAAATAACCAAGTGATGCTAAACAAGGTATTACAATTAGCTCAAGAAAGTTCTGGAGACTACATTTTCTATCTTCAAAAGGGTGTTGAGCAGTTTAAGCTCGATAATACTGTTAACGCAAGTTTATATTCTTCGTTATTAAGTATGTATATGCAATATAAACAAATTCATAATGGGTGGGGAGACTAATGGGTATTGATGAAGAAATCTTTGAAGGTTATGAAGAAGGAAAAGTAAAGGAACTGAAAGGCGTGACCGACACAGTCACAGATACTGCATTTACAAATCTGGAGTATCCCGCAATTGTGTTTAAGGATGGTATAAAACTACCATCTCACCAGGCGAAAGTGATTAGTGGTATGGTCAAGTCAACTTCTCAGTTTGGTGCAAAAGATATAGGGTTGTATCTTCAGCAGGGTGGTGAACTCTATAAAATGGGGGCAATTAGTGGTTTACAAGTTGAATCTCTATTAACAATTACTGGTGTGGAAAACATCATTGGTTTTTATTCAGACGGTTCAGAACTTGTAGGCGATAGAATTTACACGCTGTGTTCATTTATTGGGTTATCAAATTAGCTGATAGTGAATTTAGCATTTTTCTTGATTTTTATAAAATATGAAATCTGCTATAACGATACACTTCAAAAGTGTTGTCAAACTGTATAGTTTACTTGTAAAATTTTCTGTAATTTTGGTTTGTTTTACGCCCCCCAGTTTCTCCTTATCCTTTAAATATACTTCGCTTATTTAAAGGATTTTTGAAGTATAGTTTAATCAAATGTTGTAAAAAAGTATATCTATGTTTGCTAATGTTATTTATGTAGTAACTATATAGCAACCATACTTAATTTGGTTAACTATTATTGGCAATGGAATTATTGCACGGGGTTTGGGTAAGTTGTATGCATTATTCTACAAGAATATATACAATTACAACAACTAAACTTATTGCACAGGTTATTGAAATATGTTATAATATAAATAAGAGGTGATATAGTATGCAACTTGTTACTAAAAAGGAAATTGCAGCTAAGGAAGACGGATTTGTAATTAAGTCATTGGCTCTGTTACAAAGTATGGAGCGCAGACTTACAAAGTCAGGCTCTCCTTATTACTGCGGTAATCTTCAAATGGTCGGAACCATTCCATACAAGGTGTGGAACAACAGTGCAGCGTTTAATTTTATGGATACCGCAGATAAGCAGAGCGGTATCGTAGAAATAGACTCAACTGTAAATATCTATAGTGGTCAGCTGTCATTAGTCATCAACTCAATCAGGTGGGGTAGTCCTGAAGGTCTTACAGAAGCAGATTTCTATGAGAGTGTTTATGACTCTAAGAAATATATGGGTATGCTCCGTTCTCAACTTCAGACAAAATGTTCTCCAGAGGCCGTTCTTGTTTTTGAACTGCTGATGAAGAAGTATGAACAGCGCTTTGTAGAAGAGTTTGCGGCTATTTCTCATCACGACAATTGCCGTAACGGTTTGCTTGCCCATACTGTCAAGGTTATGAAGATAGCGAATGTCTTGGCGATGTATAAAAACCTGATGGAGAAGATTACTCCCGATGTTCTGTATGTTGGTTGTGCACTTCACGATATTGGCAAAATTATCGAGTATAATTGCGGGACAATCTCCGAGACTGGTAAGAAGGTAAGTCATTTGACAATTGGCATAGAGATGCTTTACGAAGTAAAGGCGGAAATCGTTAAACTTAAAGGCGAGGACTTTTACTATGACCTGTGTTCCATCGTCAGCCAACATGCTGGAGAGTGGAGTGATCGCCCGAGAACAGTAGCAGCTTATGTAATCAATGCAGTTGATTCTCTTGAAGCCAACTTTGCTACATTGAATACTCTTGCAACAGAGACTGGAACTATTCAGCTTGATGGTCTTAAGCTAAATTAACAAGTTAGGAGTTGTTTTAAATGGATGCTAATTTATTGAGTGCTATGGAGGCTACTTCCGTAGATAATGGGTTGTATAAATCCAGGCCGGCTTTAAATGATATGATTGTTTATGGACGTGTTCGCACTCTGATTAAGCGTCCAGCGATGTTGCCTAAAAGCATCTTAACAGGCAAGGGGTATTTTTGTATAGTTGATGCTTATGCTCTGAGATGCTTGGGTATTGACTATTTTAAAGACGAACACGGGTACGATATTAATAACATATATTTCACCAGAGGCAGTATGCTTGCTTTCATTGATAGTCCTGATTGGGTTGGAAAGGACGTTAAGCTTGGTGGAAAGTATGCAGGTAGAGGCGTTACAATTCGACGTCAAGAATTCAAAGGCGACGATAAAACAACTGGCATTTCTATATTCGTGTTTAACGCAGCAAGTGGGCAGGGTAAAAACAAGACCTTTGAACTTGCTTGCAATAGTATTTCTAAGATTTTCACAGGTTGTAAGGAGTCCAAAGGAACTAAACTTGAAGAGTTCTTGGTTTTGTTAACACAGGCAGGTGCTGAGATTCCTTACTCCAAAACTCTGGAAAGTATTGTGCCATATAGTGGAGTTGATGAATATGAAGTGTATAGTGTAGAAGACGAGCCGGAACCTACCCCTGAGTTACCTGCTATTAAGACCTCGTATAAGCCTGATTACCTTAAGCCAGACGGTACTGTGGACATCTCTAAAATACAGATGAATCTTACATATCACTTGGAAGGTCAGCCTAAGTCGCCATTGTTTGAAAAGTTCCAAGATTATATCTCTGAAAGAGAAGGAGCTCGCTACTTCTCTGTAACAGATGATGCAAGAGAGTCAAAAAGTGGGGTTCATACTCAATATGGTGAAGTAGATTATAGAGATATAGCTACAACTTTACTTGAAAAGTTTGTATCCCTATTGAAATACGGTTCTCGTCCTCTGCCAAAGTCTAACGCAAGGGCCAAGGATTTTGCTAAAGACTTCGTGGAGAACTGTGACGACGCAACATTTTCTCCAAAGAGGCTATTTACGGCTGAAGTAACCAAGTCAGAGACTATCCGTACTGGCAAAGAGTTACTGGAAAAGCGCATTATGCTGGAGCCTGAGTCAATCTATGGTAGAACTTGTACTGAGATTGATTCTCTACCTGTGCTTGGAAGTGTTATCGCCTCTGCAATCAATGTAATTTCTACTGTATCAGGCATTTCTTTTGACTCCTTTGTTTCTAATTTTAAGTACATGGAGCGTTATTACTCTTATGACAACGATGACTATTTTGGGATGCTACTTGCTAACCCGTACCTGTTGGGTATGGCTTCAAGAGGCCTAAGTTTGGTAGACTGTGATGTCATCTATTATGGTTTTTCAGTACCGCTCATTGGTAAGTTAGAGGTAGCCGAAGACTATCGGAAGATGTACTTATTGGCGAGCACAGTAGAGTCCATCTGTGAGGGAAGTTACATCGGTGTATATATTAAAGCTGGTACTTTTCTTCCTTTAAAGGAGTTAAAGACTGTAAGAGAAGCGAAGTACGCTGGTTTAGCTGGGCGTTTCATAAAGGAAAACGGGTTCCCGACTCAGTTAAAATACAAAGAAGCCATCGAGATTGTTGTTGGGCGCACAGTTTCAACGCCTGCTCAACCAGTAATGACTGGTGCTGGTGGTAAGTGGTTCGATAATAACACTTATGACCTGTTGCTTGATCGTGGTGTCTTAGCAGAGATGAATGGGTATGTAGCTCTTGAAAAAACTATCGCTCAAGAGTTCATAATTTATATGAAGCTCTACGAGTTGGGTAACACCGATACCGGCATTACAGACGAGCAGATTGAGGAAGAGATTATTGCATTTGAAGCAAAGAAGGGCTTCAAGCTCGAAAAGTTACAGGCAGACGCTCTAAAACTTTGCAAGAAGAGTGCAGCAGTTCTAAGTGGTTGCGCTGGCAGTGGTAAAACTACTACTTCAGATGCTATGGCGAATCTCTTTAAAAAGCATGACAAGCGTGAGCTGGTGTATTGCGCTCCTACTGGTAAAGCAGCTCGCCGTCTGGCAGAAGTACAGGGTACTAACGTAAAAACTATTCATACACAGTTCCAGGTTATGCTCGGTGGAACTCCTTTAATGCCTATCAGTTTCAGAGTTAAAGACAACGATCGTCCAACTACTGACTCCTTTATCTATTTTATGGACGAAATGGCTATGTGTTCCACGGAATTGTTATATCACGCTGTTGCAAAGTTGTCAAATAAGGATGCAATATATTTCTATGGCGACATTAAACAGCTCCCACCAATTGGTGCTGGTTGTCCGTTTGCATTGTTAATGAAACTGCTCCCCTGTGTGGAGCTTGGTGTAAGCAAGCGTGCAGCGGAAGGTAGCTTAATTAACTATAATGTTTCGATGATTAACTTCTTGAGTGACGGTCAAATTCAACCATTGCGTTTTGATAAGAACTCCTTTATCGGTGTTAGAGTCGGAAAGGATATGATTAAAACTGCTGTAGTTCGTTGTTTCAAGAGGTTTATGGAGCTCGGTTTTGCCGAAGACGACATTCAAGTCATTACTGGGTATCAGTCTGATAAATTCTTTTCATCAACAAGAGTGTTAAATCCTCCTGTTCAAGAGGTTCTAAGAGCTAACGACAGACTTTTATTCAAGCGCCCTGTCAAGAATCCAGAAGAGGCCGGAAAGCTGTTCTATATGAACGAGCGTGTTATCTATGTTAATAGAAATAATTACGATATGTGCAGATATATCTATGTTGGCAAACAGGGGGATCTTGCAACATTCGTACAAGTGCCTACTTTTGGCATTGTAAACGGTGAAATGGGCAAACTTGTTGGTGTTATCCGTGCAGATACTGCAAGGTTTATCGACTCCAAAATGGAAGATTTCCAAGAAGGTGGTTCTTTCGGTTGTAACCTATCTGAAGAGGATTACAAAGAACTTATCAAGGCTTACGAAGAACGCGAAGACACAATTCGTGATGATTCTAAGTGGATTGGGGACGAAGCTTACTTTGTTGTAGTTCAGGTGTATGACTCCGCTATTGGTCATGATGTTGTAGTTTTGCTGAGGGGTAGAATCTCAAGGGGATACAATATGGACACCGATTTGGTATTATCTGGTCAAGATTTGGACAACCTTGAGCTTGCTTATGTATTAACTTGTCACAAAATGCAGGGTAGTCAAAGTAAGGTAGTAATCATTACTCTTGAAAAAGGGAGTAACCCCGACTTTATTAATCGGAATATGCTTAACACTATGATTACAAGAGCTCAAGAGGCAGTTTGTCTTGTAGGTGATTTCGAAGGTGACGACAGTATATTGAACCTTGGAAGAAAGAAGGCAAGCACTGTTAGGTATAAAGACCTATTATCGTTATTGATAGGGGATAATTGGATATGAGTTCTTTACGAGAAAGACGCACTGCTCGTGCAATGAGACGTATTCAAAAGTATGAAGACTTTTATGGTATTGATAAGATGTCAGACAAGGAATTCTTAGACAGCTATAAAAGCATTCATACAAAAGCTGTAACACGGACTTCAATCGGTGGAGTGCTATTTGTTGTAGCTATCATACTTTTAATTGTGTTTTGGGATAAAATCTTTTGGGGTGGTTAAGATGGTAGGAAGAGAAGAATATGCAGATTATTGTAGACGCTATGATATAGCGTGGAAGTACCTGCAGTCTTGCTCTTTTGAACCTGAATCTGTAATTGACAGCCTATCAGAATTAAGAGGTTATTCAAAAGAATCTCCTATGTGGAGTACTCTTAAAAGATATGGTTTTGTGTATGTAGATGTTGACACATTTAATTTTGAGAAGTTGAAGTCTATAGATAAAGGGGATCTTGGTATCACTCGTAAAGATGGGGACTTTCTACTGTATAATAGGTTTATCTTTCCTGTAAGAGATATGCTTGGCAATGTAATTGCATTGATAGGCTGGCAGCAGGGTAGTGAGCGAAAGTATGTAACTACACCAAGTAGATTGTTTAGCAAAGGGTGCATGTTCTTTGGTATGGAGCAGTTGAGTAAAACTGGATTGGGAAAGCCTTATATACTGGTAGAAGGAATTTTCGACAGTTTATCTGTGAGAAGCTTGGGTCTAAACTGTATTGCTATGATGGGTATTAGTTCAACTCGTTATAAACAGGTTATGTATTCTTTATTTGGTAAACTCTTGGCTGTACCAGATTGTGATAAAGAAGGCAGACGTGTTGTTCTCAATAATGAGTGGAAGTTACCAGAGTCAGGCAAATACATTAAATTAGTTAGTTCTTCTATTAAGGATATAGACGATCTAATTAAATTATGTGACCCTGCTGACGTAACAGCCTTGTTCAAAGAAGCATATGCTGAAAAAGACAGGGTGATAGAGGTTAAAATCTAATTTAATATGGAGGTTCACTATGTATGGTAATGTGATTAGTTTTGCAAAGGCGTTGGCTACTGCTGTTAGAGTGGCTGAGAAGCCTGAAGGTCTGTTTTTGCTTTCTGTTTTGACAGAAAATGGCAAGGTGAAAGCAGTGCAGTACGCTGAAGAGGACCTCGATCTTCGCACAGTGCCAAAAAGCTGTATTAATGTATATGTTGCAGCAACTAACTTATGGAGGTTGGCAAAACTCCGTCATCCGGGCATTACGGCTATTAACTGTACTGTAAACGACGAAGTAAAAACCAATGTGTTCGTTCATGGTAAAGTCCTCAAAATCCATGATTTGAACGCATAAAAATTTTCCACACCCACCACAAATCTATATTACAGGAGGATTACATTATGCCTACTCAAAAGTATTACATTAGTGGACAGGCAAGAGATGTGCTTGTTCAAGCTTGTCGTGAGTTCTCGAAAGTTCTTGAAGACCAATTGGAGGACTTCCCTTATAGGGTAAGGCTGTTCCAAACTTTGGAAGGTGCTATATGTGTCGAAGTCATTGCTTCGGACGAAGAGGGTGTACTCTATATTTTGCCTTTCATTTATGGCAACATCTCAACTGTTCCAAAATACACGGATATCTGCAAAACATACATCTCCAATGAGAAGAATGATATCTTCTTTGGCATTAAGAAGGGCAACGATTCAAAGTTCCGTGTAGCGGGTGTTAAAAGAAGGCTAACAAATATCGTTGTAGCGGTCAAAAACATTCTTGCTACTGCTGAAAAGTTTAAGCAGCCTATTTCATATCTGTATTTTGATGTTGGTAGTGTTAGGTATAAAGAAGTATATTCTGTTGTTGACCCCAGTGACGGGTCTTGTGTTCGTGTTTTTCTCTCTGCCTATTCTGAAAATGACAAAGACCAATACGGTATCACAGATCTGCGGAATGTGGTTGGAAGCGACTTTGTAGACTTCTAAGGTTAAATTTGTGTGGTGAGACCAAATGTTTAACAGCGAAACTATGCTTTGGTTATCTCAAAACTATATAGCTGGAACAGCAATACTGACGGGGCTGTTGGTGTTAATCTATGTAGGGGTAAGTCTGTTAATTGTACGAAAGGCGAGAGCGAACGGCGACGATGTCTGTGCAGCTGGGTTTGTACCTTTGTGGAGATGGGCTTACCCTATCAAGTATCTTGTAACTCACTTGGTAGAAAAGAAACTTGAAAAGCGTAAAAAGAAGATGGAGGCTGAAGCAGAGGATAACTCTTGAAAAGAATAAAGTTTTTGTAGCTCAGTATATGTAAATAATGTACTGAGCTACAACTTTAATATGGAGGTAGCATTATGAAAAGGCTAATTAGTTGTTTATTGGTTGTACTAATGTTTTGGGGTTTCATTCAAATGTGTACTTTACCTGTAAATTCCTATGCGGCTGAAGACAGCTATTCTCCTGTTGAAGCCAAAAATACTCAATCAGATGGTGAGGATTACGCTATAAAAAGAGTAAAACTCTCTCACAGCGAGCTTTATAATGAGTTGCACAGCTATATTGGGGACGAGGCGGATTTTGTACATCTCCCAGTATGGGGTATTTCTGAGGAAGAAATAAATCCAGAGTTATATTATGGTAAAGTAACAGATGTCTTTTATACCGGTGATTTATATGTAAATGAAGGTAAAATTTACACCACTGGTTGTTGGCATTATTGCTTTACCGATACTCCAGAAAACTATCCTGTTAGTGGCAATAATGAGGATTTCTATATAACTCCATTATACAATCTAACTGATGTATCTGATTGGTACGACGATAGTTACTTATTTAACAACTGTTTGCTCGAAAGAAATTGGAAGGCTATAGCTTCTATCCTGAATATGGGCGACGGTTCTTTACAGTGGTATATTGCTCGTCAACGGGCAGTATATGACTTTGCTAACGTATATGAAGACTGCATTAAAGGAGAAACTCCTGGTACATCACAACAATCTGATGTAGTGGGTAATCCAGAAGCATGGGGTTTCAAAGATGCGGAAGTCTTATCAATGTATGATCAAATTTACTATGCTTTAGGACAAAACAACCTTTATGTAAAAGGTTTGGTTACTGTAACCAACATACTTAACTCTGTAAGCTCAGTGCTGGAAGCCTTAATGTATGATGGGTATGGTGTTCAAAGTGACTTTGACTTCTATAATTTTTTGGAATTGCCTATTCAGAAAGAAACAGAACAAATTTTAAGGCAACAAAGTCGCTATACCAACAGCATAATGTCATATACAAACTCTTACGACAAGAGTAAAATTATTGCTGTAAACTCTCCAGAAGGATTTTCAGTCAATATCTTTAAGAATTCAGACAATCTGCTAAATCTTTTACTTCAAAGGTCTAACTACTCTGTATGTGGTAAAGGGTATGTATCAAAGTATGGCATTACAGGAAGACCTGCTATTCAATTTAACGTAGATACTTACGCGGATGTGTATGGTGTTCCTATTTGCACGCTAAAACAAATAAAAACAGAAGAAGATTTTTCTGCAATAAAGGACATAGACCCTAACAGGTACTATTATCGGCCTATAAAAATGTGTTATTTGCTCGGCTTAATTCATGGTACTACGAACACGGAAATAAGTCCAAATGATTACATGAATAGAGCAATGTTCGTAACAATCCTGTGGAGATTAAATGGAGCTCCTGAAGTAGAGAACACTCATGTGTTTAAAGACGTTTCAAACAATAATTATTATACTACTGCAGTATATTGGGCTTACTCATGTGGATTAACAAGTGGGACAAGTCCAACCACATTCAGTCCTAAAAGTCGGTTAACTCGTGAACAAGCTGTGGTCTTTTTATATAGGCTTCACAACAATTTTGGGTATGGTTTTGGAAAGCCTAATGGTGCAAATATTAACGACTTTAAAGACGTTAGCACTGTATCTCCTTGGGCATATAAAGCCATGTCAGAAGCCATAGCTAATGGGGTTATTGCTGGTAAAAGAATTGATGGAGAGTTACACATTGATCCAAGGTCTGCTATAACAAGAGCAGAGTGCGTTACTCTGTTGTATAGATTATTAGAGCTTAACAAAATACAAGGGTTCTGTGAATTTTTAAATGGGGATGATATTTCGTGAAAACTTATGTTTGTGAGTATTGTGGGGCAGCTTTCAATTATGAAAAGCAAAAGACTTGTCCTTGTTGTGGTGCTGGTTTAAGTAAAACGGAAATCAAGCAAATGCAGGCTGAGGAAGCCCAACATCAAGAAAGACTAAGTAAAATAGCTTCTGATATGGCAGCTATACAAGCTCAAAATACCAGAGAGCGTATGCAAGTTCACAATACAACAATTATAAACAACTATGGCCCAGGTGCAAGATACAACAGTTATAATAGGCGAAAACCAAAAACATTGGGTTGTTTTCCGTCTGTCATCATAGTGATTATCATAGTAATTGCTACTATAGTGCTTATAACACGAAATAGGGTACGCAATTTATATGCTGATCAAAATAAACAAACTGAAATCGTGACCGAGCAAGAGGAGACTCCCGAAACGATAACTGGTGATTTTGGTGTAGGAATAAATAATGCTTATTATAGATGTACTGTAATGAATGTAAGACTCTATGAATGGGCAGGGTATCAGAAAACAGCAGGGGATTTTGATTGTGTTTCAAGAGTTCCTATTGCAGTTCGTTTAAATATAGAGAATATATGTGACAAGAATATTCAAGTAGGTAATGTCACTGGGTATTATTTAGAGGACGGAGTAAAAATTCCTTTTAGAAAGCTGTACGAGAACGATAATGAGCGTGGTAATAAAATAAGAAATATCTGGCTACGCCCAGGTTCGAATGAGGTGGGTTATGAATTCTTTGTAATTCCGGTTGATGACGTAGGGTACGGAAGCATATTTGTTGTTTATAATAATGAAGTTACTGTGGAAATACCAAATTGGCGCGAATTCATAGGCGAAAGCTGACTGAATTTTAGAGTATATTATAAAACTTTTAAAACTGGGTGTTTTTTGCATGGTATGTGAAGAACACCCTTTTTTGTATGTCTTTTAAAGGGCGTACTATGTATGTTTTATTAAAAGGCAATACCAAGAAACCGAGAAATTTAAAAGAAAGGAACCACTAAAATGAAGAAATTAGTCCCTGTGAAACTCTCCGCCGAGACCCAAGCCCAGCTTGCTGGCCAGACTATCGAGCGCGTTGCTCCGAAGTCTGCTGACCCGAAGAACTTCCCAGTGTTTGATTACAAGCCTGGTGAGAAGTATCTGATCTATGTTCCGAACATCAATGTTCAGGAGGAAGATGGCTCTATTCACCTTGCGATGGATACCCCGCTGATCCACAATGTGGTGGAGGGTAAGCGTTTCCGCTCATATCGCTGCATCAGCGGTATCACTGCGGAAGAGTACGGCTACGACGGCACTTGCCCCCTGTGTGAGGGTACTGCAGAGCCTTGGGAATACGCTCGTAAGCGTATCGAGCTCAAGTGCAAGAATGCTGGTCTTGACCCCGACGACACGGATAACAAAGAGGTCAAGTCTATCCGTTCTGCAGAGTTTAGCGATCGTGTCCTGAAGGAGGCTGTTCGCTATTACACCTTCCCCATTGCTGTTATCGAGACCAGCACCAATGAGCAGGGTAAGATGACTTTTGTAAAGGGCGAGGACGGTGGAGTCAAGTTCAAGATGTACTGGTTCAGCACTTCTGAAGCGCAGTATGTCGCTAAGTGGCAGCCTGTGTTGGAAGCTATGGAGGACGAGCCCTCCAGCCCCGGCGGTTACTTCTTCATCCTGAACTACTCCTACGACACTAAGGGTAAGGAGCCCAACAAGCGGGATGCAGCCCGCAACATGTCCGTAAACTTCAAGTCTTTGGCTAAGCATTCTTTCTCTGAGCCTCTGAAGAAGGCTATCGATCAGGTAGCAACTGCTTGGACTCCGGAGAAGGCTCAGGAGACTGTCATCGCGAATGCTTTCTACTCCTACTCTGACCTGCATGATGTTGCTGAGACTGTCCTTGCCGACACTCGCACCAAGCTGGCTCTGTACACGGATAGCGGTCTGGAAGCTGTTGAGTCCGCTCCTGCGGCTCCTGCTCTCCCTGCTAATCTGAAGAAGGTTGAGCCTGCTGTCGAGTCTCTCGAAGCCATGGATGCTACTGACGAAGATCTTGAAGATATGTAACATCTAATCCAACAGGGACGGTGTTCCAGATAGGTGCACCGTCCCTGTTTTTGAAAAACGATTTTAGAGGTGTAATATATGGGATATAGCAAAATAACCTCTGTCGAAGTAACCAATTTCATGGTCTATGAACATGTGAAGATGGTATTTGACGATTGCGGAATCATTAATTTGAAAGGTTACAACAGCAGTGGTAAATCCTCAATGTTGAAGGCAATCGGCGTGTGCCTTTTTGATTTATATCCGAAAGACCAGGCTAAGTTGATTAAGCACGGAAAGGACTTTTTCCGTGTAGTTATCACCTTTGATGATGGGGTAGCCATTGTTCGTGATAAATATAGCAATGGTCAGTCTCTCTATGAGATGTATAAGGATGGCAAATGTGTTCTTACTACCAAAGAGGGTAGAAAGTTATCCAAAGTTGACGGAGTGCCTGAAGCGATTAAGAACTATCTTGCTTTGTGTACCACATCTATTGGGTGTTTAAACTACCAGACACGCCAAGACCCTCTGTGGCTTGTTGAGACAACTGGTAGTGATAACTATGCAAGTCTTAATGAAGTTCTTAGAACTGAAGAGATCTCAAGGGCTACTGCCTTAATTAATTCAGATCGAAATAGAATGACTTCAGACATTACGGCAGTAGAAGCAGCTCGTAATGCAACAACAACAGCCCGTATAGATGCTGAAAAATACTCGATTGGTCTATTCACTGCTTTAGAGCAAAAAGAAACGCAGTGCAAGGAATTGTTGGGTCGTTATGACGCTTTAGAGCGTATTCTTGGTTACTGTAATTCTTTGGATGGTTTGAAGAGAATTCCAGCAGTAGACAGGATCGACATTTCTCGGTTGGAATCTATCACACGCATTGGTGATTTGTTATCATCTGTAACAAGTCTTAAAAAGTATCCTACATTAGAGTTAATCGATGTATCGAGACTTGGTATTTTGGAATCTTTGAACTCTGAAGCATCTCAATTAGAAGAATTAAGTGGTAAAAAGGCTCCACATGTAGAACCTATAACTGTTGCAGATGGCGGCAAGGCTTTAGAGATGCTTGTATCTCTCATGAATACTATGCAAGAGCTTGCAAGTATGAATGCAGATAAGAAAAGGATTAAGTCTGACACTGAAAAAGTATCTGCAGACCTTGAGCAGGTTGCTAAACAGGCGAAAGAAGAGGGTATTGCATTTACAAAATGTAGTACCTGTGGTACTTATGTGCAGATGGAGGTGTCTTAATATATGGCAAGAGCTGCAACAAGTAGCAGTCCTGTGAGGCTTAAAAGCTGTGATATTAATGGTGGTAAGATTATCATCATTGGTGACTTACATATTAGTAGTTCCTTTGTCGGTCAACACAAGAATTATCTTGCAGAGTGCTACTATAACATGGATACTATAACAAACATTGTAACCAAGGAGAAGCCATCTGCTGTTATTTTTCTTGGTGACCTAATTGGTGTGTCTGAGAAGAATTTGCGGGATAGACAGGTTTTGATGCGGTTCATGATGTTCCTTATAACGTTAAATCGTGTAACTGGTAACAATGTTTATTCTGTAAAAGGCAACCATGACTGCGGTGATTTTACAGATTTTGACCTTTTGTGCGGTCTGCACTATATTAAAAATCCTGAATTCCTCAATTATTATGGAAAGAAGCCAGGAAGTACCAAAATAGGCAATCTCCAGTTGCGGTTACATCTCGTAAATTATGGTGATGAACATAAGAAGCTGGAGTTAACATCTCCCGATGACAACGCTTCTGATATTGTTCTTGGGCACAATGAATACTCTATTGAAGGTGTCACTAATTGGTATTCTTCTAAGAGCCAAAGAGTCGAGCTCAAGACATTAGATAACTTCTGTGGTGTGTCTTATGTTATCAGCGGTCACATCCATCAACCATCGCCGGAGATCTTGTACACCAATATGAAGGATGGCTCTCAAGTAGGCTTGTTCTATTCTGGAGCCCCAGGGCGCGTAATTGAACGATATGACAACTGCTGGTACTTCATGCTTTATTCTGAGCCTGATGACAGGTCTTCAGATGGCATTTCGGTAAGTTTCTCAGCGGAACCTTTTGGTTTACAGCCTGCTTCTGAGGTCTTTTATCCAAAGGAGAACTTTGTTGATGAAGATGATAGTGAGCAGAGAGAAAGGGTAAAACAGTCCGCTAAACTTACTGAAATTGTAAACGAAATCTTGGAGGGAAGGATTACTACTGGTAACCTTTTTAGCCAGATCGATAGGGTTCCTGGTGTTTCAAATGAGGTTAAGGCTCTTGCTAAAAAATACTTGGAACTGGCTACAAATGGAACTAAATAATATAGGAGGGTAATATAATGCCTAAGACTTTTTCTGTCCAGGAAGTTGCTTCTTTAAATAAGAAAATTGAGGCTTTGAATACCGAAGGAACACGGGTAGAAACTAAAATCATTATGGTAACGGACCAGCTTTCCGCTGGTCTTGCAGACTATGCGGAGCGATATGGTGTAACCCTTAAAGGCAAAACCCTTAAGGAGACCGCAGTTAACATCAAGAGGGAATATGAAAGCCTTGTAGGTGCTATTAGCGAAGAGTATGATTTGAAGACTCAAATCGTGGAGGCAATCCAGCGTGGTGATATTGACAAAGCAAATGAATTGTTGGGTATCACTCCTGAAACGACCGATGAAGAGCCCGAAGAGTCTGAAGAGCCCGAAGATGTTGTGGCGCAGGAAATGACCAATGCAGCGACTAACGTTCCTGAGTCCGAACTTCCTAAAAAGCCTGTATCTGAAGAAGACACTTATGACAAAGATGATGATTATGGTGTTGATTTCGAAGAAGAAGAGGACATTATTGACGAGGAAGATATTGTTGACGAGGGAGATGCTGATGTAGCTGGTGACGAAGTGGACGATGATGCTGATGTAGCTGGTGACGAAGTGGACGATGATGCCGACATTATTGATGACGACTTTGATCTTGAGGAGCCGGAACCCAGCAGGTCTACCGGAGCGGCAGACTTTATGAAGGCTGTTGCTCAGCAATCTACTACGCAGCCGAAAAAGTCTGCTGTTAAGACTTCTTCTAATGGTGTTGGAACTGGGTCAACTCGTGTAACTAAATCTGTTAGTGGATCTTCAGTAGTAGCTACTGTAAAGTCCCTTGGAGACAGTGGGGATTTTGATATCGATGAAGACCCCGAGGACTTTGGGTTCAGTAACGCTCTTAAAGGGTCAAAGTTTGTCCCTAATAAGGGCTAAATTATAGGAGGGTATGCTATGAAGGTTGAAGTTGGTTTTCAGGAGTTAAAAACTGCTCTTGACTTTGCAAACTCTGTCCTTTCTGACAAGTCAGTTGATGAGAAAACAAAGAATGTTATTTTCTTCTGTACTTCAGAGGGTGTGACTGTACTCGCAAGGAATGCCTTTATCTTCAGTAGGACTCCTGTAAACAATGCTGTAACAGAGGGTGTTGACCCTGAAGATGAGTGGAGATTCCAACTCAAGGCAAATGAACTCAACAAAATCATTTCTGCCTACTCGACTCTTAACAGAACTAAAGTAGAAAATGTCACCTTTGAAGAGTCAGGTGTTCGTGTAAAGGTGATTATGCACGAAGTGGCTAAAGAAGATGGTGATTCACGGTTAAATCGTGATAGTTCATTCGAGCTTGAAAATGCCCCGATTACGGATGTTGTTAGTAAAGAGCTTCACCAGTCTTTCCCTGAGGATGTCAGTGGTTTATCCTCTCAGGAGATTATGCTCTATATTGATTCTCTGTTGCCCTTGATGAGCAATGATAGCGCGACAACTATGGCGAGTAAACTGAACTTTGCTTCTGACTATGTGTTCGTTATTTCCAGCCACCGTTCCGCTTTCTTCAAGAATAGACTTCCTGACGAGCTTAAAGGCTTGTGCCTGAACTACTCATCCGTGTCATTCATCAAGAAGATGTGTGACTCCTCTGAGATGCTAAGTATTTCTCGGCTCGATAAGTACCTTTGCGTTGAAGCGGTTGAATCTGGAACCCAGGCGTTTATGCGCCATAATCCTGTCAAAATCAACTATAACTCTTACATCACTATGTTATCCAAGGATAACGGCATTGTCATTGACCGTCTGTACTTCCGAGATGTTCTTAGAAGAATGGGTATTCTTGCAAGTGATGGTATCATTGAAGTTTGCGAAGGTGATGAACTTCTCGTTCAGAATGAAAAGTTCGAGCAAACTGTACCTCTGGAAAAGAAGAAGGGCGATACGACTGGCATCAAGTTCAAGGTGTCTATTCCTTTGATGGAAGAGCTTATCATGGGTAGCGACAATGTGTTCTCTGACCCGTTGTATGTGTACTTTGTACCTAAGGCGAGCAGTTACATGTTGTATGTTTTAGATAAGCGAGGGATTTGGTTTACAAATGCGAAGGTAATGAGTGCTACTTAAAAGGGGGTAGGCTCCGTGATTGATATCAGTACTATTAGGCGAGAAGGGTTCTATGCTGGTAGCATTGCAGTTGTTCGTCAACAGCTGGCAAATCGTGATTCTCTTGCCAGGAAAGAAGCAAAGTTAACAGCCCAACTCAGTGTTTTACAAAAAGAGTACATTGATCTGTTGGATGCTCAAAAACTTTTGAGTAGTGTATCCGATGACAATACTGAAAAGACCTTGAATTATATTACTGGAATAGTAAACAAGGTGTTAGCAGAAATGTTTAAAACGGATGTTCCACGTATCAAGTTAACTCGTAAGTTATATGCTGGTAGCCGCCCACATATCAATGTCGAATTGATGGACGGTTCGGGTAATACCTTAAATATGAAACTTCAGTCTGGAGTTGGTCTAACACAGGTTGTAAGTTTTATGTTTGCAATTTGTTTAATCGAAATCCGCAAGGGTAGACGCCTCCTTATTATGGATGAAAGATTGAATGGTTTGCATAAAGAGGCTAAAAACATTCTTATCGAAGTAATCAAAATCTTTGCTAAGGGTGGATTCCAGTTCATCTTTGTTGAGTATGGGCTGAATGATATTGGAAAACTTTATAATGTTGAAAAGCATGGTGACGATTCTATTTTAAGAGCTGTTGGGGTAGATGAGACTTATACCGATAATACTGTGTATGTTGGTGGAGATGTGGATCTTTCTATTCTCGATGACGATATTGTAGAAGAATAACCTGCTTAAAATAAAAAAAAGAGAGGTAAGCTAAATGAAGAAACTTGTTAGCATTCTTCTTGTCATTGCTATGTTGGCAACCTTGTTTGTTGCTTGCTCCGATGACAAGAAGGAAAAAGAGACAGAGGCAAAAGGCTCTGATGTAGCAACTACTGAGCAGAAGACAACAGTAGCTGGTACTGAGGAAGCTACTGTGGAACCTGTTCCTGCAACCGTTCCTGCTACCACAGAGAAAGAGGA
>ODAI010464266.1_pt1 | contig 19270 bp, 17 predicted proteins | sample 1539321 | NCBI WGS metagenome assembly ODAI01 (sample SAMN02144231, study PRJEB22623) | gut metagenome | biome: sheep rumen | host: Ovis aries | place: New Zealand
GTGTTTCTGACCAAACCGCCCCTGTCAGAGATACTTATGAATTCAAGTTTCGCATTCGCTCAACTTTTTGGAGTTAAAGGAGTTAAGGGAGTTAAAGGAGTTAAAGACGATAGTCTTTTCCCTTGAATATTCCCTATAGGAGTAGAGATTTAAGAAGTATAACATTTGTCCTTAACTCCTTTAACTCCCTTAACTCCTTTAACTCCTCTCCGCTCGAGCTTGCTCGCTTTGCTTGCAAAGAACTTGCGAAAGTTGAGTAATGAAAATGTTAAAATGCACATTCCGACAACAAAAAAACGCAGTACCACTCACATAATACGAAAAATTTTAGTAAGTTTGCACAATAAACAAAACAAACGATATGGAACAAGAATCTACAAGACATTCTACGGAAATAGACATTACGACAAAGCCTGCTGACTACCTGAAGTGTATCCTCAAGGACTGTCCGCTGTGCGACCATTGTCTGCGCTATCTGGCTGGACTGCAACAGAGCAGCGAGATAGCCTACATCGGAGTACTCAATCCCAATTACCCCGACGCAGCAACAGAGAGATGCCAGATGTTCAGAGACAGCCAGAAGGTCATCATGAAGCGCGGACTGAAGGGATTCTATCACGACATGCCCCGCTACATAGAGGTGGACATCCGCAACGAGCTCATCGACCTCTTTGGTCGCTACCACTACTTCAGCCTTCGTCGCGGCGATGCACTCATCACTCCCGCCGAGCAGCAGACCATTGCCAAGATATGCCGCAAGCACGGATGGGAGGGCGAACTGAAATACGACGCTACGGTGGAAAGTTGGCTATGGTAGGTAAACTTTCGCCAGAATGCTATAATAATAATGTATATCGGTACGTTTCTATATAGATAACAAGTAAAGAAATGTCAGTATTCAAGGATAAAACACTATTGATCACAGGAGGAACGGGCTCGTTTGGCAATGCCGTATTGCGCCGCTTCCTCGACTCCGACATCAAGGAGATACGTATTTTCTCACGCGACGAGAAGAAGCAAGACGACATGCGCCACGCGCTACAGAACCCAAAAGTGAAGTTCTATATAGGCAATGTACGCAACAAGCAGTCGGTAGACATCGCCATGAAGGGAGTAGACTACGTCTTCGCAGCCGCAGCCCTGAAGCAGGTGCCGTCGTGCGAGTTCTTCCCAATCGAAGCCGTACAGACCAACATTCTCGGCACAAACAACGTGCTGCTGTCAGCCGTTGAGCATGAGGTGAGCAAGGTTGTGGTACTCTCTACCGACAAGGCTGCCTACCCCATCAACGCTATGGGTATGTCGAAAGCCCTGATGGAGAAGGTGGCGATAGCCAAGGGCAGAGAGCTGGGCGAGGACGCCAAGACCACCATCTGCTGTACCCGATACGGCAATGTGATGGCAAGTCGAGGCTCAGTCATACCGCTATGGGTGGAACAGATGATTGAGGGCAAGCCCATCACCATCACCGATCCGCAGATGACCCGCTTCATGATGACCCTCGACGATGCCGTAGACCTCGTAATCTATGCCTTCACACATGGTCATAATGGCGACCTCTTCGTACAGAAAGCGCCGGCAGCCACGCTCGACACGCTGGCACAAGCCTTGAAGGAAGTCTACTCAAAGGTAAATCCAAAATATGGCGACACCGAAGTAAAGGTCATCGGAACACGTCACGGAGAGAAGCTCTATGAGACCCTCGTAACCCGCGAGGAGATGCTTCGCGCTGAGGACTGCGGCAACTACTACCGCATACCATGCGACACTCGTGACCTGAACTACGACAAGTTCTTCACCGAGGGTAGTGAGGATATGTCGAAGATAGAAGACTACCACTCGCACAACACCCAACGACTGGACGTAGAGGGCATGAAAGAGCTGCTGATGAAGCTCAGGTTCATACGTGAGGACCTCGGTATGATTCCGAGATCGAAGTCAAAAGAAATAAGATCAGAGTAAGAAGATGAACATACTCATAACAGGAGCCTGCGGGTTTGTAGGCAAGAACCTATGCGCATCACTACGGAACATTAGGGATGGTAAGGACAAGACACATCCCGACATCACTATTGACACAATATATGAATATGACATCGACTCCGAGGCAGCTGTCCTGGAAGAGGCTTGCGAGAAGGCAGACTTCGTATTCAACCTCGCCGGAGTGAACCGTCCGAAGGACGCTTCCGAATTCATGCAAGGCAATTTCGGCTTTGCATCACAGTTGCTTGACACGCTGAAGCAACACGGCAACACCTGTCCCGTGATGCTCTCATCTTCACAACAAGCATCGCTCACTGGTAGATTTGGCAATAGCGAATACGGCAGGAGCAAGAAAGCAGGCGAGGAACTCTTCCTCGACTATCAGCAGGAGACTGGTGCAAAGGTCTTGATATACCGATTCCCGAACCTCTTCGGCAAGTGGTGTCGTCCCAACTACAACTCAGCCGTAGCCACCTTCTGTAACAACATCGCCAACGACCTGCCCATACAGGTCAACGACCCGTCAGTAGAGTTGGAACTACTTTATATTGACGACCTCGTAAGTGAGATGCTCGATGCTCTTGAGGGCAAGGAGCACCGATGTGAATTTGACGGATTGGAGGTAACCCCCACCCCGTCAGGCAGATACTGCTACTGCCCAGTAACCCACAAGGCAACACTCGGACGCATCGTGGAACTGCTCAACACCTTCCACGACCAGCCACAGACATTGGTGATACCAGAAATCCCCAATGGCAGCTTTGAGAAGAAGCTATACTCTACCTTCCTGAGCTACCTGCCCAAAGAGAAGGTAGCCTTCCCTCTGAAGATGAACGTAGACCAGCGAGGAAGTTTCACCGAACTGATTCGCACCCTGAACTGCGGACAGGTAAGCATCAACATCAGTAAGCCTGGCATAACCAAAGGACAGCATTGGCATAATACCAAATGGGAATTCTTCATCGTCGTTGCCGGTCACGGACTCATACAAGAACGTAAGATTGGCTCGGACGAGATTATCGAGTTTGAGGTCAGTGGTGACAAGATAGAAGCCATCCACATGCTTCCAGGCTACACCCACAACATCATAAACCTCTCAGAGACAGACAACTTAGTAACCGTAATGTGGGCAAACGAGAGTTTCGACCCCAACCACCCCGACACATACTATGAAACAGTTTAAGAACAACGGCAAACTGAAGCTGCTGATTATCGTCGGCACCCGACCGGAAATCATCCGTCTGGCAGCAGTCATCAACAAGTGCAGGCAGTATTTCGACACATTGCTTGCACACACAGGTCAGAACTACGACTACAACCTCAACGGCATCTTCTTCAAGGATTTGAAGATTGACGAGCCCGACATCTACATGGAGGCTGTAGGCGACGACCTTGGTTCTACTATCGGCAACATCATTGACAAGAGCTATAAGATAATGGTGGAGACTCAGCCGGATGCCGTTCTGGTGCTCGGCGACACAAACTCATGTCTCAGCGTCATTGGCGCCAAGCGCCTGCATATACCCATCTTCCACATGGAGGCTGGCAACCGTTGCAAAGACGAGTGTCTGCCAGAGGAGACCAACCGCCGCATCGTCGACATAATCAGCGATGTCAACATGGCATATAGCGAGCACGCTCGCCGCTACCTTGCAGAGTGCGGACTGCCAAAGGAGCGCACCTACGTCACAGGATCACCTATGGCAGAGGTGTTGCACCAGAACCTCGCAGCTATCGAAGCCAGCGACATTCACCAACGACTTGGACTACAGAAAGGCAGATACATACTGCTCTCAGCCCATCGTGAGGAGAATATAGACACCGAGAAGAACTTCCTGTCGCTCTTCACCGCCATCAATAAGATGGCAGAGAAATACGACATGCCGATACTCTACAGCTGTCATCCTCGTAGTCGCAAGCGCTTGGAGCAGAGCGGATTCAAGCTCGACCAGCGAGTGATACAGCACGAGCCATTAGGATTCCACGACTACAACTGCCTGCAGATGAATGCCTTTGCCGTTGTCAGCGATTCAGGTACCCTGCCCGAGGAGAGCAGTTTCTTCACAAGCGTGGGACACCCCTTCCCAGCTATCTGCATCCGCACCAGCACCGAGCGCCCTGAAGCACTCGACAAGGCATGCTTCTTCATCGCTGGCATCGACACAGAGTCATTGCTACAGACCGTCGACACAGCTGTCAGCATGAATGCCAATGGCGACTACGGCATCCCCGTGCCCGACTATATCGAGGAGAACGTATCTACCAAGGTGGTGAAAATCATCCAGAGCTACACAGGTATTGTAAACAAAATGGTTTGGAGAAAAGAATAAGACAGGAGAATGAAGATACTGATTTGCACCAACCACTTCTATCCGGAGACCTTCAAGGTCAACGACATAGCATGGCACCTGCAAGAGCAGGGACATGAGGTTACGGTGCTGACAGCTATCCCCGACTATCCCAGAGGCCATTATTTTGAAGGATACGGGATATTCCGCAAACGAGTAGAAACGGTAAGAGGAGTCAAGGTCTATCGTGCATTTATCATCCCACGAGGCAAAGGAGGCACATTGCGACTGGCACTAAACTACGTCAGCTACGCCCTGTCTTCTGTCCTGCTCGTCCTATATCTTTGTCTGACTCGTCGCTTTGATGCCATCTTTGTACACGAGACATCACCCGTCATGATTGGTATTCCTGGTGTACTTGCAAAGAAACTACAACACATACCACTCTATTTCTGGGTATTGGACCTGTGGCCCGAAAGCCTCAGCGCAGCAGGAGGAATACGCAACAAACACATCCTCGGATTCTTCAATCGTATGACGAGATGGATATACCGCCATTCCGACAAGATCCTGATGAGTTCTAACGGCTTCAGGGAGTCGATACTCAAGAAAGGAGATTTTGCCGACAAGTTGGAATTCTTCCCCAACTGGGGAGAAAACCTTTTTCTCGACGAGACCAATAGACGACAAGCCCTCCCTACCCTGCCCGATGGTTTCAGGATAATGTTTGCAGGAAACATGGGAGAAGCGCAGAACTTTGAGAACGTCATGGAGGTTGCCCGACGACTCAAAGATACCAACATACGATGGATCCTTATTGGCGATGGACGCAAGAGACGATGGATTGAGTCTTACATTGCAGACAACCAGCTACAAGACAACGTCTTCCTTTACGGCAACCATCCCATCACCGAGATGCCATCTTGGTACGCCCAAGCCGACATGCTCTTCCTATCCTTAAAGAGCAACGAGATATTCGACCTCACCGTCCCAGCCAAGCTACAGGCATATATGGCATCAGCCAAGCCTGTCCTTGCTATGATCAACGGAGAGACAGCACGTGTGATACATGATGCGAAGGCAGGATTCGCAACAGGAGCAGACGACATTGACGGCATGTGTTCCTTGATTAAAGAGCACATCCTTCCGAACCGTACATCCCTGACTTCCCTGGGTACGAATGCCCTAAACTACTACATGCAGCACTACCATCACGACATCTGCATGCAACATTTGGATAAGATCTTCCGTTCGTCAAACCGCTAAATTTGGTATAAATTTGGCGGTTACAACCACTAAATTTATATTAAATTTGGCGGATTGCGTTTTTGTTATTACGTATGGATAGAAGTTTACGGCCGTTCTCTCCGTTTCTCCAGATTATCACACCCGAAAACATGTGGGACTTCATTTAATTTGTTTTTTTTATAGCATATTGTAATTTTGCTCAATGCAATTTTGCGTAATTAAAACTATTAGTTACCTTTGTAACCGATGTTAATTCTATGCGTATGACATCTGACTTCGTCAGATTATGAGGAAAGAATATTATAGATGCAAAGGAATAGTATATTAAAGAACGGCAATAAGCTTTATGATTAAAATAGCATTCTTAATAATAGCACATACAGATGTCGAGGAGCATCTTAGACTTTGTAAAAAGCTAAAAAGCTATTGCGATGCCTACATACATGTAGACGCTAAAGCAGACAAGAGTTTTATTAAACTATAGATAACACTACAGATAGGAACATTTAATTCAGCATGGGAAGAATTGCCAACTACACAAAGACTATAAGCCAATACTTCACAGCATCACTGATACCAATGGTGCTCAACTTGGCTATTAATCCATTGGTGGCAATATACATGGACCCAGAAGATTTCGCCATCACTGGCTATTTCTTGAGTTTCACCACTTTGGTTTCACCAATCATCGCCTTTTACATGATCCATTACTACAACAAGAGGTATTTTGAACTTGATGACGCAGGAAGAAGCCACATGTATGCGCTGGTATTCAAGATGCTCATCTTCTTTTCTGCAATTGTAACAGGAGTCTGTACCTTGGCAATATACCTATACATAAAACAACAATCCGAGATCAGCTTTGCCACTTACCCCTACCTGTATATGGTTATGCTCGTAGTTCCACTCACTGGTATATACAACTTGCAACTTGCCAAATACAAGATGGAACGAAAGAGCAAGCAGTTCATGAACATATCTGTTATGAAAGGAGTATTGGGCGTTGTGCTCACCTTGCTCTTCGTCGTCATTATTCCTTGGGGTGCCTTTGGCAAGCTATTGGGTCCGTTACTGCTGGAAATTGCATGCTTCGCATACATACTTGTTAAGAACAAAGACGTTTGGAAAGTCAGGAACACATTCTCCGAAGTAAGACCCATACTACTGTTCTGCTGGCCACTCGTAGTAGGAGCTTCCTTGGGCTATTTCTCCAACGGTTATGACAAAGCTATTCTTGCCACACTTGGCAACAATACCGAATTTGGCTACTATTGCGTAGGAGCCAGCATCGCCGGATACCTCACCCTTTTCACATCTTCACTGAGTGCAACCTTCCAACCAGACGTATACGAAGCAATCATAAAGGACAACAGGCCAAAGCTCTTTAAGGTTGCAGCACTACAATGGGTAATGATTCTCGGAGTTGTTATCCTATTCATAGCTTTTTGTCCTCTCGTCATCAAGATTCTCACAGCAGGACGATATATGCAATCAACAGGATATGCCCGACTCCTTGCATGTGTATGCCTGGCAAACTCAATATACTACATCATCAACGATTACACCATCGCAAGAGGTTTACCGAGATTCTATCTGTACACCACCATCATTGGCAGCGGACTGATTATCCTATGTATACCTATCTTTGTCGATTGGTTAGGCTATTATGGTGGAGCATTAGCAAATATTGCCTCTTTCGTCGCATTGAGCATCATAAATCTATTGCTTCTTCTCGCCCACAAAGCATTTAAACACTAATAACCACAACGCAATGACACTAACATTCGTAACCAACCTTGTCCATCATCATCAACTTCCCGTAGCTGATGAATTTTACAGGTTGTTAGGTGATGACTATCACTATATCTCCACTATGCCCCTTACCGACGAACTGAAACGCGGCGGATATGACCCCACACTCGACCGCCCGTATATCATACGCACATATCTGTCCCAAGAAAACATGGACAGGGCAAGACAACTGATAGACAATAGCGATGTGGTGATCCAAGGTGATGCTCCAAACGAGTGGGTGTTAAAGCGAAAAGAAGAAGACAAGGTAACATTTCACAATTCGGAACGCTGGCTAAAGAAACTGAATATTCACGCAATATCGCCAAAGGCTTTCTATTATATCTACAAGCACTACTTTCGTTTTCGTCACAAGCGTACATACATGTTATGTGCATCTGCTTTTACAGCAAAAGATGTACACAAATATCTGTGTTTTCCCAATCGTTGTTTCAAGTGGGGCTACTTCACTGTCGTCCCATCAAAAGAAGACCTTTCTTTCATTGCCCCTACTGCAAATGACGAGCCAACAAAAATAATGTGGTGTGCAAGATTTCTTAAACTAAAGCACCCTGAGTTACCTGTTCAACTTGCCGTAAGACTAAAACAAAAAGGATATAAGTTCCAAATCAACATGTATGGCAGCGGAGAGCAGCTGGAAAACACAAGAGTACTTATAGACAAACTGGGAGTGTCAGACTGTGTACACCTTTGTGGCAACTTGCCTAATGCGCAAATTCTGGAAGAGATGCGCAAACATGACATCTTCCTCTTTACAAGTGATCGCAACGAAGGCTGGGGAGCTGTACTTAACGAGTCTATGTCGAATGGCTGCGTTCCTGTGGCAAGTGATGCCATCGGTAGCGTTCCCTATCTAATCAAAGATGGAGAAAACGGCTTTACATTTAAGTCTTGTAGTCTCAATTCTTTAGAGAATGCAGTAACGACTCTGCTCGACAATCCAAGAAAAAGAGCAGAGATGGCAGCAAAGGCATATCATACCATTGCCGATGTTTGGTCTCCGAGAGTTACTGCTGAACGTTTTTTGATTTTGGCACAGCATGCCCTTGACAACACTCTCAATCAATATAATATTACCAAAGGTCCGGTTTCTTGGGAAAACAATTAAATAAGTAAAACAAATAAAAACATTCTATCATGAACATACTCTTTTATCTTAGTAGGTTTCCTGGATGGGGCGGTATTGAAACAGTAACTGAATATTTGGGAAATGCATTTATTAATAATGGACACCAAATAAGTATATTAACACATTGCCGACAAGATCGTTACTCTACACTAATAGAAAAGTGTACATACTATATTATGCCAGAAGAAGGAATGTGGGACACGCCCGCAAATCGCCAATATGCAATAGAAGTGGCAAAGAACAAAGATTTTGACATCATCATTTATCAAGACAGCTATGCCCCGACAGAACGAATTGCACTTCTATTGAAGCAGGTCTCTGGCGCAAAACTAATTGTAAGTGAGCACAACACTCCGCTATACAAGAAAAAGACACTTGAGCTAAGTTACAAAGCATCATTGCTACAAGAAGTCTACAGAAGGGTATATTCATGGCCCAAACAATTAAGAGCAAACAGAAAGCGCCATCTTTTATTACTGAAAAACTCCGATAAATATATTGTATTGGCAAAGGGATTCATTGAGGAATTGATTCAAGTATGTGGGGAAAAGGCTGCCAAGCCATTTTTAGACAAAATCAGTTTCATCAATAACCCCATTTGTAATGGGGGCGATAATGTCGATATTAACTCAAAAGAAAATATCATTCTCTTTGTGGGTCAACTGAACTATCAAAAACGCGTAGAAATAATGCTGGATATATGGAGACACGTATCGTCACTTTTCACTGAATGGAAATTCCAAATTGTTGGAGATGGTCCATTAAGAGAACAACTTGTGCAAAAAGTAAGCAACGAAAAAATAGAAAGAGTTAAGTTCTATGGTTTCCAAAATCCAACGCCATACTACGCAAAAGCTAAAATCTTTTGGATGACATCAGCATTTGAAGGATGGCCTATGACACTACTTGAATCCATGCAAGTAGGATGTATACCTATTGTCATGAATACATATGGTGCAGTTAACGACATAATTGATAACTATTCTAATGGTATAACTACGAAAGCCGAAGATGAAGATGCATTCATTAATGCCACAATTACCTTGATTAAGGATGAGGAACAACGTTCCGCAATGGCACAAAATGCCATTAAATCTACTAATAGATTTAGTATAACTAAAATCTCCAATAACTGGGAAAACATAATAAATAACACAAGTCAAAACATCACACTATAAACATGAAACGTATTACATGGATAGACTGGTCTAAAGTGATATGCATTTATCTTATGGTTGTTTGGTTTTACTTATTAATTTGAGACACATACCGATGAATATACTTTGGATTACCAATGCACTGCTTCCTGAAGCAACGGCAAAAATATGCGGAACTACGGAGCTGAAAGGTACTGGCGGATGGGTTCCGAGCTTAGCTAAAGAGCTTTGCCAGCATAACGACATACATCTATATATTGCAGCCCTCTCCCCTCTCGTCAAGAAAATAACGATCGTACATGGAGAGAGAATAACACACTTTGCAATACCTTCAGTTGGAGACACTACATATCAGGAATGCTACGAGGAAGCATATCGAAAGATATTCCAAGAAATACAACCCGACGTGGTGCATATTCACGGAACAGAATACCCACACTCGTTAGCGGCAGTAAATGGATGTGGAGCAGACAAGGTTTGTATCAGTATTCAAGGCCTTGTCGGGCCATACCTCCCTTACTACCATGACGGACTTTCATATATGGATATTATCGGTTCGTTAACACCTGCTGGTATTCTACGTAATGGTATCATAAACGGCTATCGAGATTTCAAGCAAAGAAGTAAATACGAACGACAAGCAATAGCAAAGGTACATCACATCATTGGTCGCACATCATGGGACAGAGCTCACACATGGGCAATCAATCCAGAAGCACAGTATCATTATGGAGGAGAAATCCTACGCTCCGACTTCTATCGCGACCCAAAATGGCATTACAACGATTGTGCTCCACACAGCATATTTCTTTCACAGGCAGGCATTCCATTAAAGGGATTGCATCAGGTTCTTCGAGCAATGCCTTTAGTAATGCGCCACTTTCCCGACACCACCATTCGCATAGCAGGTGCAGACATCACGCGCAGGAACGGAGGGTGGAAAGAACGAATGAAGCTTAGTGATTATGGCAACATCATAAGGAAGATGATTAAGAAGTTTAACCTGAAGGACTGTGTAACCTTCACGGGTAATCTAAATGCGGAAGAGATGAAGCGGGAATACCTGCGTAGTAACGTGTTCGTATGTCCAAGCAGCATAGAGAATAGTCCCAACTCATTGGCAGAAGCTCAGATTCTCGGTGTTCCCGTGCTTGCATCTCAGGTTGGAGGCATTCCCGACATGATGCAAGGCGACGAGGAACATCTTTATCGCTTTGAAGAAATTGAGATGCTTGCGCAAAAGATTACTGAGCTATTCAAACGGAAAGACGAGATTGACACAGAACCAATGCGACAAGTAGCATTGCAGCGACATGATCCAGAGAGGATTATAGAAGAATTAATCGACACATATAAAGCGGTAATGGACAAACATTGAACAATTACGCATTTTTTGCGTAACGCATACTTGCGTAATATAGTGTAAATAATCTGTCTCAAACCACTAAATTTAGTATAAATTTGGCGATTTATTTTTTTTACTTTATATTTGCAGGCACGAAAGTGTAAAACCGATTTCACACTTTTAAGACAGAAGTGTAAAATCCATTTTACACAAACACACTAAATATGTAAAACTGGATTGACAAGATAGAACATATAATATATGGAAAGGTTATTTGAACGTCACGATGCATATCTTGCACATGTCCCAATGGCATACATACGCAACATAATGCAGCAAATAGACTGGCAGGCTCGCTTGCTTGTTATCAGAGGACCAAAAGGTGTGGGAAAATCCACTTTAATGCAACAATACATTAAACGACACTTCCAACCCGACGACCGGCATGTCTTGTACTGCTCAGCCGATACCAATTATTTCACCACACACACGTTGACAGAAATGGCCGACCAATTCGTCAAGGTTGGAGGCAGATATCTCTTTATTGACGAGATTCATAAGTATAAAGGATGGAGTAGTGAAATAAAAGAAATCTATGACCTTCATAGAGAACTGCACATAATACTTAGCGGTTCATCACTAATACAGATTAACGATGGTCAAGCCGACCTGTCGCGTCGCATACTACAATACGACATGCCTGGGTTGTCCATGCGAGAATTTTTGAGGTTAGATATGGGGCTTGATATAGATGCCATATCACTAAACGACTTGCTTGTCGCCCCTAACAAATACTGCACCTATGTATGTTCCATCTGCCACCCCTTAGAACATTTCCACCGCTATCTCCAATATGGCTATTATCCATTCTACTTAGAGGGCAGGCAGCAATATTACGACAGAGTAGAAAACGTAATAAACTACATTGTAGATGTAGAACTTACAAAAAATCGAGCATTAGAGATTGGTAACACTCAAAAGGTCAAAGCTCTTCTGCAGGTAATATCAGAGATGGCACCCTACGAGGTGGATATCGCAAAGTTGTCGAAGAGTACTGGCATATCACGCCCTTCTACGCTCAAATACCTTATATATATGGAGGAAGCCAAACTTATTCGTCGCTTATTCACTAAGCGTCATAACATTACAGACCTGCAAAAACCAGAAAAAATATATCTTGACAATACAAACTTGCTCTATACATTATGTACAAACACTCCAGAGACAGGAACCATAAGAGAAACATTTTTTGCCAATCAAGTTGCAGCTGCCAATCATATTATAGAATATGCAGGATTCAAGAAAGGCGACTTCCGTATTGATGACAATCTCGTATTTGAGATTGGCGGTGCAGACAAAGGATTTAGCCAATTAGCAGGTCAATCAAATTCATTTGTCGCTGCAGATGGAATCGAATCATCAACACCAGGCAAAATTCCACTATGGACATTTGGATTCCTATACTGATATAACGTACGGATAGACACCATGTTCATAGCAGACATCTATGATTCTCCAGATTATTACACCTGAAAACATGCAGAGCTTTATTTTAATTGATTAGTATACAATAGACACATGGTAGCATATTTCACGATAGCATTCTTGGCAGTATTTCTTGCCTTAATCCCAACAAACAAGAAGTTCGGGCTTAATTGTGCCTTCTTGGTCATCACCACCTTCCTCGCCATCCGCTATATGTGGGGTAATGACTATCTTGCATACCTCGAGATGTACCAAAATTTCAATACTGCAAATTTTGACTTATTTGACATTGAAAAGAATGCAGCGCTCAGAGGTGGTAAAGAATATGGATGGGTTATTTTGAATAGAATATTTGGAACACTTCATCTTGGGTTCTTCGGTATGATAATAGCTTTGACCATCCTTGAGAACTGGATTATAAGGCGTATGATACTAAAATTCGTAGAGCCGAAATACTATTGGGTTGCTATAGCCTTCTATGTTTTCACCACATGGTTCCCTACAGCTGCCAGTATGATGCGCCAATACCTTTGCGTATGTCTGTATATGTTAGTAGTAGAGTTGATGGTTGAGAAAAAGAAGCGTTGGTATTTATTATGGGCAATTGGTATTATAATACTGGGAACAACGTTTCATCTAAGTACTATGATTACCTTGGCAACACTACCTATGTTTTATATTCACTTCAATTCTGGTAGTAAGTCATATCTTATGATGGCAGGTATAGGAATCGTCCTCTTCCTATGGAACACATATGGTTTTCAGTTTATCGGTAGTTCTCTATTTCATTTTATGGTTGCAGACGAAGGTGTTCGCACCTATGTTGTATACGCAGGAGAACAAGGAAAAACAGCGAATTCAGGCCTTGGAGTGTACTTTTCATTCATAAAATTAGGTGTTTTATTATTACTGCTTCCTACAGTAGCAGAGAAAGACAAGCAATCCATTTTTCTCATAATTATCTCATCCTACTTTATCGTTGCAATTGGAGCCGTTGTTCCAGCGGCTGGACGAATGGCAATCTTCTTTACCATATGGGAAATCATTCTATGGCCATGGCTGTTTAAATATGCAAAACAGCATCCGTGGATATATCTTATAATCTTGCCCCAGATCATTATAATGGGTAAAGAAATTACTGAATTCTTCTATGATGAAGTGTGGCATGATAGATTTTTCGAATATCACACCATTTTTAGTGCTCCGACATTTATGTAATCTTATTCTCTACATGAAATGACTGCAACAAATAATATACATATAGCCATCTTACTTACTTGTCACAACAGACAGAAAAAGACTACAAAATGCTTGTATTCCCTTAAAACTGCATTGGTAAATCACAACAAACAATCTAAAGAGAAAATCATAATAGAGATTTTCCTTACCGACGATGGATGCACAGATGGGACTGTAGAAGCGGCACGTAATATATTTCCTAACGCAAGCACCTTGCATATTTTACATGGAAATGGGAATCTATATTGGGCTGGAGGAATGAGATTCTGTTGGAAAGAAGCCATAAAAAGAAATAAAGAATGGAATTACTACCTATTATTGAATGATGACGTTGAACTGATGAATAGTGTATTTTCTGAACTATTAGACGCAGAGCAATACGAATTCAGCAAATATGGTATACACGGATTGGTTAGCGGTATCACATGTGACACTATAGACTGTTCAAAAACCACATACGGTGGAAGTAAATGGGTAAATAAATTACTTTTTACCATGACACTGCTTAACCCTACAGGAGAACCGCAGCCCTGTGATATAACAAATGCAAACATTTTGTTAGTTCCGACATCTATCGTGTCAAAGATTGGCATCTTTCATGACAAATATCAACATAGTATTGCTGATTATGACTATAGCAATACTGCTCGTATCAATCAACTACCTGTCTTTGTTACAGCAAATTATTGCGGTCGTTGCGCACACGACCACAACGATTATGATACTGAGGCGGATAAGATAAAAGCCATGTCGCTAAGTGAACGAAAGAATTACTTCAATAATCCCTTACATTCTAACAAGGATTATATGCACTTCATTAGACGTATCGCTCCTATACGGCTTCCCATCGTATGGATAGGAAGAACATTGAATGTTTATTTCCCAAATCTTTATTATACACTAAAGAGAATCATGAAAATGTAAGCAAATATACAAGTTATGCTCAAACAAAAATATGACATAATATTCCTGTCAAACATTCCCTCATTCTACAAAGTTAAGCAGTGGAATGAGGTTGCAAAGCATAAGCGCATCTTAGTCTTACTAACGAAGACAAACGGCAAAGAGCGGAACGCAGATTTCGTGTCAGAGTCACTAAACTGTGACTATAAGTTCTTACAAGGAAATGCTTTCAAAAAAGGATGGCAACTGGCACAGATTTTGAGGAACGCTAAATTCGACCTATTGGTTATTGGCGGATGGGATGAGCCTACATTTCATGTAGCTGCTTGGCTTTCACACAAAAGCAAAAACGCCGTGGTCTGCGAGTCCAGTATCTTTGAATACCAACCATCAGCAATTAAGGACATTATTAAGAAATGCTTTCTTAACAGAATTTCCAAAGGATATCCTTCAGGCAAGCCGCAAGGCAGGCTGCTCAGGGAATTAGGATTTTCAGGAGACTTGCACTATACAGGAGGATGCGGACTTCTAAACTATATCGACCAACCACCTTTTGAATCACGAAACAAGGTTCGCAATTTCATATATGTTGGCAGGTTAGCTCCTGAGAAGAACTTAGAAATGCTTATTTCAGTTTTCAACTCATTTCCTCACTTAACACTGACCATTATTGGCTTTGGACCTATGGAAACTCAGTTGAAAGCAATAGCTGGTAAGAACATTCTCTTTACTGGAGCCATACCAAATAAAGAATTGGCCACCTACTATCAACAGGCAGATTGCTTTATCCTACCAAGCATACGGGAACCATGGGGATTGGTTGTTGAAGAGGCTCTAAACAACGGATGTCCCGTCATTGTAAGTGACAAGGTTGGCTGCAATGAAGATTTAGTAACGGACGAGACAGGTATTGTCTTCCAATACGACAAGCCTACGTCTTTGGCAGAGGCAATAAAGAAAATATGTGATATTGACTCCTATAATCGCTTGCGACATGGTGTATCAAAGATGGACTTTGCGAAGCGGGCACAAAAACAAATAGAGATATATCTTGACTAACCACAAACAATATAATATCTAATGAAGGTTCTACAGATAAACGTAACTGCCAACAGTGGAAGCACAGGTAAGATAGCTGAGCAGATTGGCAGATTAGTAATGGCAGAAGGATGGCAATCGATAATTGCATACGGACGTTATGCGAACCCTTCAGAAAGCAACCTCATACGCATTGGAACGAAGTTTGACTTAATTGAGCATGGCATAGAGAGTCGGTTGTTTGACAATCATGGATTAGCGTCACGACAAGCTACAAGGCAATTTATTCAGAAGGTAGAAGAAATCAAACCAGACATCATCCATCTGCACAATATTCACGGATATTACATAAACTACCAATTGTTGTTTGACTACTTAAGCAAGCTGGACACACCGATAGTATGGACGCTACACGACTGTTGGTCGTTCACTGGACATTGCGCACACTTCGATTTTGCAAAATGTGAGAAATGGAGAAATGGATGCTGTGCCCCATGTCCATGCAAGAAAAAATATCCCACCACACTAATAGCTGACAGATCAAAAGAGAACTGGGAGACCAAACAACAGTGTTTTACGTCTATAAAGAATATGACTCTTGTTCCCGTAAGTAATTGGCTTGGCGATTTGACACGACAGTCATTCCTTAACCAATATCATATAAGGGTAATACATAACGGAATAGACCTAAACATCTTTCTGCCCACAGAGGACATCAAAGCTATCAAAGCAAAAAATGGCATAACAGGCAAATATACAATACTTGGTGTAGCAAACGTATGGAACGGCCGAAAAGGATTTGCAGATTTCATTCGCCTACACAAAACACTTCCACAGGAATATAGTATTGTACTTGTAGGAGTTTCTAAGAAACAAAAGTCAACACTACCAAAAGGAATTATTGGCATTGAACGTACACAAGACCAAAAGGAATTGTCACAAGTCTACTCAGCTGCAAATGTATTCGTAAATCCAACATACGAAGACAACTACCCTACTACAAATCTTGAATCCATGGCATGTGGCACTCCTGTTATAACCTACAGAACAGGCGGCAGCCCTGAAAGTATAAATAAAGATACAGGAATAGTTGTAAAGCAAGGGGATATAAACGGATTAGCACGTGCTGTTCAAGATATATGTAAAAAGGGGAAAGAGTATTATACAGAAAAATGTCGCAAATGGGCAATTGAACACTTTGACATGCACCAATGCTTTGAGGAATATATACAATTATATAAAGAGATAGTTAGCCATAACTGCTAACTATCTCCTTTTGCTCTTAACTCATTTGCAATCATGTCGCGACAAACATACAGACCTGTTACTACCGAACTGAAAATCATAAACACCAAGATATTCAACATACGCTTCGGTCCCGCGGGTGACTGTGGCACCGTTGCTCCCTGAATCACAGTAAAAGCTGGGATACGCTCCTGCAATTTTGCCTCAGCCAATTGCAACTGATTACGCATAGCTGAATACGCATTGAACTTCAGCTGCATATCGTTCTCCAAGTCACTTTCTTTCAATTTGTAACTCTGCATCACGACATCAGTATTTTGGTCGGCATAGCTACCATAACCTTGGCGTGCCTTCTCGTATGCAAGTTTTGCCTCTGCAGTTAGTTTTTTGTAATATTCGACATCAATACGTGCCTTATTGGTACGGTATTCTGTTATGAAATCCTGAAGTTTTGCCCTAACAGAATCAGCAATAGTTGCACATATCAAGGGATCCTGTTCTGTAACAGAGATAGTAATTAGTCCAGTCTTCATCTCCACGCTACAGCCTACGGTGTTCATAATAGAATTAAAAACATCGTTTTGTTCCTTTGTCAGGTTAAACAAATCTATATCTTCAGAAGTTTCTTTGCCTTTCCTTTCTTTCTTTTTAAACAATCCAATAATAGCCTTTGGCACTTTACCTAATGTCTTAATCACAGGATTTCCCTTCTGAAATTTATGTTTATATGCGTAATATGTAGTGTCTATTTCTCCGTCTTTACTTTTGACACGTATATCTATCAACTTTCTAACAAAATCATTTGACTGTAATACTTTTGGGTACAATTCTGGAACAATAGCATCTCCTGAAATGTCACCATTAAGGTCTATGCCCATCATTGCTGCCATATTACCCATAACACCACCACTACTAGCCGTATTCTCTGGAGCAAGAACCACCTGACATTGATAGAACCTGGGCATAGGCAGATTCCATAGACAAGCAAGAATAAAAGAAACTACTCCAACAATGCAGAAGAGTTTCTTCTTCTGCCATATACGATTCCAAATGACAAATATATCTACAGCTTGTTTTTTCTTATTTTCTTCCATGTCTTTCTATTTATTTTGCCATATTAGCTACAGTAGCTATCATTGTTGCTATAGTTGCAGTGCTGGTACCAATAGCAAGGCGCTCAGCAAGGCTCATACGCGACTGGCGCTTAGTTGGAACGACAATCTCACAACCAGGACGCACCTTGGCATTATGACCAACCTTGGCTACCATACCATTCATATAGAGTACGTATGTATCACGCTTCTTGGCTTCATTGCCAAATCCTCCAGCCTGGTCGATATAGTAGCTGACACTCTTACCCGGCACATAGCTGACGGAGTTGGGATAGAGCACAGCACCATTGATCTTGACAGTACCATTGTAACGCGGAACAACAAGGCGGTCACCCTCACGTAGAAGGATATCGGCATCGCTTCCTGGTTTTGCTATTGCTTTTTCAAGTTCTATACCTACAGGATAAGAATCAGGTATATTGAACTTTTCAAGTTCTTTCTGTTGCGTCTGCATGGCAATATCATTGAAAGAGCCATTCTGACTGGATGCCGCCATCTCCAAGAGATTCTTCTGCTGACGCTCGCTCTCCATACGTAGGATGCTCTCCATACGGGCTCGTTCATCAGCATTGACCTGACGTATCAGGCGTGCTCCCTGAACGTATGCCATATCAGTGAAGCCACCAGACAACTTAACGAGATCACTAAGACGTGTGTCACGCTTGATCATGGTATATGCACCAGAGAACATAACCTCGCCATCTATAAATACATTCTGCTGATTATTATAACCCGGACTACGACGAACATAAACGTGGTCAAATGGTTTCAAGATGAAGCCTGGCTCACCGTCAATAACGAAACCATCTTTCAGAGCGAAACTGAAGGTTTGGGCAATGGCTGAATCTGGCTGGAGCGCTTCAGGATTGATAACTCTACGGGCTACGTCCACCTTGACAGTAGAGGCTGTCTCCCTGAGACCACCAGCCTGAAGAATGAAGTCCTCAAGGGTCTCGTTGGCAGCATACTTGTATATACCAGGATATTGTACCTCGCCATGGATTGTGAGCGTCTGTTCTTCCTGAACATCCTGTCGGGTAGGAATGAACAACACATCCTCATTCTGCAATGCTATGTCAGCTACAGAACCATCCAAAATGCCTTTAACATCAACAGGGATGACCTCAAGGGAACGGTCTTCGCGCATACGATGAATGATGGCTCGAGCGATGAAGGCTTCCTCTGTGACTCCTTCAGCTGCCTCGAGGAGCGAGCGAACGCTATTGATATCCTCGCCAACCTGATACATACCAGGACGGAAGACGGCACCTTTGACCTGTACCATA
>ODAI011840353.1_pt1 | contig 19269 bp, 16 predicted proteins | sample 1539321 | NCBI WGS metagenome assembly ODAI01 (sample SAMN02144231, study PRJEB22623) | gut metagenome | biome: sheep rumen | host: Ovis aries | place: New Zealand
GTCTTGGCTGCTTCGCCGATCATCTTCTTGTAGCCGTCGATGTTGAGTTCCTTGAGGTTCTGGTCGTTGCCTTCGATCTTTGAGCCGAGGCATGCGGTGAAGTCTTCCTCGTTGCCGATCATGACGTCGACATACTTGGCAACTTCCTTGTTGACTTCCTGTGCCTTCTTAAGGCCGCCGATCGCGCTCCACATGGAAGGACGATAGTTCAGGTCGTAGGAAATGAATGTGCCGTACTTTTTAGCGGTCTTGCACGCTGCGATGACGGTCTCGCATGCCTGCTCGGAAAGAGCTGCATAGATACCGCCGGTGTGCAGCCAGCGGACGCCGAGTGTGCCGAAGATGTACTCGAAATCGAAATCTTCAGGAGTAGCCTGGGAGATCGCCGTGTTCGCTCTGTCGGAGCAGCCCATAGCGCCGCGGATGCCGAAGCCTCTCTCTGTGAAGTTGAGACCGTTTCTGCAGATCCTGCCGATACCGTCGGTCTTCTTCCAGTAGATCAGGTCTGTGCCTACGCCGCCCTGCTCGATGAAGTCCTTCATCAGCTTGCCGACTTCGTTGTCAGCAAAAGCAGTGATCACAGCGGTGTTCATGCCGAAGCATTTGTGCAGGCCGCGGATGACGTTGTACTCTCCGCCGCCTTCCCATGCGCGGAAAGAGCGTGCTGTGCGGATGCGTCCCTCACCGGGATCCAGACGCAGCATAACTTCGCCAAGGCTGACCGCATCATATTTATATGTTCCCTCAGGTTTAAGCTCCAGTTTCATAAATCTATCCCTCCTTAATACGGCCGTTTTCTCAGCCGCGAACCTCTTTTACGATTGCTGCTGCTTCTGCTACCAGTGCCTTGATCTCGTCAAACTTGCCTTCGTTCACAAGCTTCTTCGGGACCATCCAGCTGCCGCCGCAGGCTACGATCCTGTCATATGCGAGATACTCTCTGACATTGTTCGCATTGATGCCGCCGGTGGGCATGAAGCTGAGGTTCACATAGGGAGCTGCGACTGCCTTGATCATCTTGAGGCCGCCTGCAGGCTCTGCGGGGAAGAACTTGACAAAATCCAGACCCAGGGACTGAGCGAGTTCCATCTCGCTGGGGGTCTGCGTGCCGGGTGTTACAGGAATGCCTCTGTCGATGCAGTATTTAACAACTACGGGGTTGAGTCCGGGGCTGACGATAAACTTAGCGCCTGCCGCCACTGCGCGGTCCACCTGCTCCGTGGTCAGAACAGTACCTGCGCCGACGAGCATATCGGGATATTTCTCAGTCATGTTCTTGATCACATCTGCTGCCGCAGCGGTGCGGAATGTAACCTCTGCGCAGGGAAGTCCGCCTTCTGTCAGTGCCTGAGCCAGAGGGGCTGCATCTTTTGCATCATCAAGCACCACTACCGGTACGATTCCAATTTTTCTGAACTGGTCTTTAAAATCTTTCATTTGTGCATATTCTCCTTTGTGCATATTCTCCGTTTCATGCAACTGTCGTTCCAAATTAATTTTATTCTATCGTGCATGGTTCAATAAGTATATGGACGATATCTTTTTTTTTATGGACAACTCCGCATTTTTACGGCTGTTTTTCGTTTATTGTTTTTTTGGGGGAATGAAAATATACATATGCTGGATTCTGTAACTGATAAAAAACAGGACCGTGTCCACGAGGACTTTCACGACGACTTCGGGCACTGCAGGAAGCATCGTGCTTCCCAGCGTCGTAAAAGCCGCGCTCAGGATCGTCTGCACGATCGCGAGGACCAGATATTTGAACCCGGATGTTCTCTTCTTCTCTTCGCTTTCAAAGACGACCTTATAGTTCACGGCATAATTGTAAGACCCGGACAGGATTCGGGCCAGTACTGTCGCTGCCGCGATATAGGCGGCAAATTTTCCTTTGAACAGGCGGCAGAACACCGCGAAGAGCAGCAGGTCGATCAGGCACGACGAGGCGGAGGCAAGCACATACTTCATGAATCGGCGGATGAGGATCCTGTATATTTTGGCAGAATCCGTCCACGAATTGAAATGTGTCTGGTGGTGATCCTCCGAGTCATAGATCGTCCGGATCGGCACTTCCATGACAGGATATTTTCCTGCGCTCTCGAGCAGCATCTGCATCTCGAACTCGAACCTCTCCCCGGATACGTCGAGAAGTTCTCTCATGAATTCCCGGGGAATGCCTCTGAGCCCTGTCTGCGTGTCGGTCACATGAATTCCGGAGATGTAGGAAAAAACCTGCTCCGTGATCTTGTTCCCCATCCGGCTTTTCCAGGGAACCCCCTCCATGTCGAAGGTCCTGACACCGAGGACGAGCTTGTCCGGGTTTTCCTCAAGCGCCTCCATGATCCTGGCGATGCACTCCGGCGAGTGCTGTCCGTCAGAATCTGCCGTCACGCAGCCGATCGCATCAGGCTCATGGTCCAGCACATGTGCAAACGCCGTTTTGAGCGCGCGCCCTTTTCCGCGGTTCACCTCGTGCCGTAGCAGGGCCCCGCCCGTTGTCTTCAAAAAGTTTTCTGCCTCAGTAAAAATACCGCTGTACTGTTCACCGCTTCCGTCATCAACAATGATGACGGGCCCCAGCCGGCTCTCCGACAGGTCTTTGAGCAGCTCCAGCAGCCTTTCATCCGGCTCATAGGCCGGAATAATAATAGGGATCATGCCTCAATATACCTCTTCAGTTCCGTATAGATCTTGTCCTCATCGGGCGGACATCCCATGATGCATACATCAAAGTCCTTCGTGCATTTTCCGACGCCCAGGCGTCCCTTTTTACCCTGCATGCCCTGTCCGATGCCGATCGGTTCCCTGAGCTTTTCCAACAGCCCCTCTTCGCGGAGCCTGAAAAGGGCTCCCACAAGACTGGCATAGCAGGCACTGCAGGAATCCACTTCGGTGACGGCGTAGGAGACTTCCAGAAGCTTCCTCTCTCTGGGAAGATCCTCCTCCATCTCTTTGCCGCTGTAGCCTCCGAATCCGCCGAGATTGATGATCTGTGCCGAGTCGAGGTCTGCTGTTCCCACGCCCAGCTTTTCTGCCATTCTGACGTAAGGGACATCGTCCGGGGTGTAATGCATCAGATAGCAGGCATAGCTGTCGACCAGCACCGGATCCAGCGCGGCCATCACGCAGTTGCGCACGACCGGATTTCCGCCCTCTTCAAAGTCCAGATCGCCGCAGATATGGTCGATCACAATAAAATCCTGGCGGATCCCCGTCTGCAGATGGGCGATCGGTTTGTGCAGCCCCATCCGGTGGAAACGGGATTTCTCCGAATTGGGCAGCAGTCCCTTGAGATTCTTGAGCGCACAGGTCATCAGGGTCTGGCAGTGCCCTTTGATCACGGGCACATTGATCAGAAAGTCGATCCGGTCGACAGCATTGATGACATTGAGCTTCATGCCGGCGCAGTCCACACTGTGCCATTTCTCTTTTTGTCCGTCGATGAACGGGACATGATACTTCTCACACAGCGCCCGGTATCCGCAGTACTCATACGCCTCCGACGTCCGGTCTCCGACCCAGGATCCCTCCACGATCGTGATCTTCTCGAACTGCTTCTCCTGAAGGTATTCGACAATGCCGGCCACCACCTCGGGGTGTGTCGTGCCGCCAAACTCTGCCGGCGAGGCGACGACCAGGTTCGGCTTTATGCCGATCCGGGTCCTGCGATCACCGATCAGCTTCTCCAGCTCGGTTTCCTCGAGCAGCTTTTTGGTCATCTCCTTGTAGGACGTTCCATATAATTTCCAAATCTGGTTTTTTGAGATCATACTTATAATTCTTCTCCGTTGCTGGCAATCACATTCTTGTACCAGTTGAAAGATTTCTTGCGATATCTCGCACCGCTTCCGCTTCCGTCATCATTGAGATCGACATAAATGAATCCATAGCGCTTTGCCAGTTCTCCGGTCGTAAAGGAGACCACGTCGATGCAGCCCCAGGGCGTATATCCCATCAGCTCGACGCCGTCGTACTCCACCGCCTTTTTCATCTGCTCGATATGGGCGCGCAGGTAATCGATCCTGTAGCTGTCGTCACAGCTCTTGTCCTCTCCCAGCTTGTCATATGCTCCAAGGCCGTTCTCTACGATGAACATGGGCAGTTCATAGCGCTCATACAGCGCATTCAGCGCGTACCTGAGGCCGACGGGATCAATGGCCCATCCCCAGTCGGAGACCTTCACATAGGGATTTGCCACGGAGTGTGCGTTGCCTCCCACGATCGCAGCGCCGGTGCTCTCTGTTTTGGCCTTGACCGTATTCGTCATATAATAACTGAACCCGATATAGTCCACGGTCCCCTGTGCCAAAATATCGCGGTCCCCTTCTTCCGTCACGGGCGCCGTTCCCTCTCTCTCCCATTCCTTCAGGGCATAAGCGCCGTAATGTCCGCGGCACATGACATCGGAGAACATGTACCTCTCATGCATGGATTCCACGGCCTGCATGATGTCGTCCGGATCGCAGGAATAGGGATAAAAAGGCACAAATCCCAGCATGCAGCCGATCTTAAAGTCGGGATTGATCTCATGTCCCTTCTTTACGACGATCGCGGATGCCACCATCTCATTGTGAGCCGCCTGGTAGAGCGCCTTTTTCGGGTTCTCGTACTGTGAGAAGCGGATCCCGGAATTGGTCCATCCGAAAATATCGACGGAAGTATTGGTCTGGTTGTTGATCTCATTGAAGGTCATCCAGTACTTGACTTTGTTCTTGTAGCGCTCCATGACGCACAGCGAATAGCGGACGAAGAAATCCACGAGCTTGCGGTTGGTCCACCCGCCGTACTCCTGTGTCAGATAGTAGGGCATTTCAAAATGGCTGAGCGTGATGACCGGCTCGATCCCGTATTTCAGAAGCTCATCGAACAGATCGTCATAAAACTGCAGGCCCGCCTCATTGGGCACCGGCTCATCTCCTTTGGGGAAAATGCGGCTCCAGGAAATGGAGGTGCGAAAGCACTTAAAGCCCAGCTCGGCAAAGAGCTTTACATCCTCTTTGTAAGTGTGGAAAAAGTCGATTCCTTTGTGATTGGGGTAATTCTCACCGGCGATCACACCGTCCGTGATGCGGCGCGCCACTTTATTGGAGCCTCCCGTCATCACATCGCTGACACTGGGACCTCTTCCGTCCACATCCCATGCGCCCTCAAGCTGGTGTGCAGCCACTGCGCCGCCCCACAGAAAGTTCTTTGAAAAAGCCATTTCTTTCCTCCTTTTTTCTGTCTGTTTACATCTTGCCATTTTTTATATATATGCTGCCTACTGGATGAACACGATCTCCGTTCTTCTGAATGCAGCCGCGATGCGAATGCTTGCCGAGCAAATGAGACCGCCGCAGTAGATGTATACCAGTACGTGTATATTATGAACGGAGAACACGCAGAGTAATGCGATCAGTACGCAGCCTATGCCGTGTGCCATATTCATCTCCCAGGAAGCTTTATGTCTTTTGGCTTCCAGGGCTCGCAGTATGGCTACCAAACCGGAGAACGCATACCACGCCGTCAGATACAAAAAGATCGCGAGTTCACTCTCGTCGGCGATCGTCAGTGTATAGGCCCCGAAATCCAACAGGAAAATTGCATAAAACAGTGCCGCCTTTCCTCCGACCGCATATCTTGCCATGGAAAAATAATACAGGAGAGCATTGAGCCCTTTTCCGATCAGGACGACTGCCAAAAAGACTGTGATCAGCCGGTAATTGTCGTCGGTCGTGAGCAAGAGCAGAAGACTCGCCAAGATCATGATCACTCCCGTAAAGAAACTTTTTACGCGCTGAAACCTGTTCACTTCCGCACTCCTCTTCCGGCGTATCGGACAAGCATTTTAAAGTCCCTGATCCCGCCGAACCCTTTCTCGTTGTAATCTATGGAATAGCCTGCCATCAGACTGCCGGATTTATAGATCCGGTTGGTCACCATGCTTTTCTGTTTCATTGCCGCAACAATAAACTTTCCGAGAAATGTGTCTTCTTTTTGGTCTGCAGGCGCAAGCCTGTAAGCCTCCTGGTACTGCTCTATGTCAAAGTCCGGAATTTCCTGCCCGGACAGTTCCTCTCCGAAAGCCTTCCAGTCCAAAGAGGAATCCGTCTGTCTTTTTTCCAGGATCCGGCGGATCCGCTCCTCATAGGGAGCCGCCGCCTCCCGGTCATAGCGGTCTTTTTCAAACTCTTCCCCTGCGCGCAGACATTTCAGCGCATAGATCATCTGACAGAAAGCATTGTAGTAATCGGAAGGATTGTCTTTGATGAGCTCTTCATAGTCGCCCCAGGCCGGAAGGTACTTGTAGCGCACGAAGCTGTAATCCGGAAGATGGCCAGCCCTTCCGTGGCCCAGACTCATGACCGAATTCTCATTGAGCTGGAAGATTGTGTTGATATACGCGCCGTGTTCAATATCGTCCGCCTCGGACGGATTGTGCTTAAAGCTGATCCTGCGCTCTTTGAACCCGCCTTCTTCGGGAATCAGTTCAAAAAAATAATTGTCTGTATTATTGACGACAATGGACGGTGTCCCGGCAAAATACCGATGCGCCCAGGTATCTGCAAGGATATGCATGGCAAGCCCTGCCGCCTGGAGTCCGCTGTCCGAAGCCAGCCTGACTGTCTCTTCCAAAAGGGCACTGTTTGTGTTGCAGATCAGCCGCAGTTTGTTCTTGTAGAGTCTGGAACCCTCTTTGATATCGGCATACAGATCATAGGGTAAGAAATGAAAAGAAGACCATATCCTGGTGATATCCTGCAGGCCGACCAGATCGGTCCTGGCTTCCATCATCTCCAGCTGAAGCTGTGTCGTCGCCGCAGAAGAAGGGCCCCCGATCTTCGAGAGCAGTGTCCTTGTGCAGCAGTCAACGAACTGCGCGCTGTAACAGATATCCAGGCTCTCACTGTGCGAATAGCCCGCTATATAAGATGCGCAATACGTCGCATAATAATGAAAATCAAGCTGCATACGGGTCACCCTGACAAAGACATTTCCAACAGTTTTCGCAATTTTATCTCCGCATATTTGAGCTGAAACAGTACGAACAGGATCGTAATGTCCACTAACATAGCGATGAACAGATTTGTCAATGAAGCTATATCCTGCTCCAGAATACTCAGGTATACGGAGTACGCTTCAAGTGCAATGACGACGAAACCCAAAAAGCACAGGAGCCACAGACCTCTGAGCCGAAGCTTCTTTTTCACTGTTCCCTTTCCGGCTCTGATCGCTTTTATTCCGACCCACAGGCGGATCAGGATGTCAATCCCATAGGTCACAAAAAGGAGCACATAAATAACGAATACCCCGAAATCCTCGTCGACTCCGCTGTCGGCAAAGAGGGACTCATCAACAGGTTCAACGACGGTAGCTAAAAAAGCCCTCGCAAACGTCCATAAGCCGAAGACGATAACACCGATCCCAAGCACATACAGCGTGTTCTGGTGCCGTCTGATCTCCCTTTGCAGGTCTGTATCCTGTTTTTTTTGCTGTGCACTGAGCACCGCTGTATTTTGACTCATCTGTATGTCTACCCCGTACCGCTCCATCCTTGATCCGACCAAACACAAGTTACTTTATATTTTAGGTGGATTTTATCCCCGAATCAATCTAAATTGTTCTTCGTGCACAGCAAAAAAGGGCTGATTCAGCCCTTTTTCGTTTATACAATATTCTCCGATAAAGTATTCTGATATTCTCTGCTCTGCGGCATAAAGACCGGCCCTCAGACACGGTCGACCGTGATCGCAGCATATCTCTCGGAACCGATGATCTTCTCCATCGCCTCCACAGGGGTCATTCCGACGCACTTCATGACCTGACGGAACACAGTGGTGGACTGTCCGCTGACCAGCTGCACGCCGACGCGGTTCTTGTCCGCGTGGAAGACGTCGTTGCGGCTTGCCACGTTCCAGAAGATGATGTTCGGAATTATGTATCCGTTCTTACGGAATTTCTTCGCCATCATCTCGTAAAATGTCCAGTCTTTGTCACCGCAGTAGTCGATCTCCATGTCGGAGATGACGATCAGCGACTTAGGCATGTCTTCCGGAGCAACATGATTCTGCAGCGCGATCTCAAGCACATGCTCGAAAGCCGCCTTCAGGTTGGTGTTGTTCTGCCAGTCGCTCATGTTGATGCTTCTGATCTTCTGTGCCAGGGTCTCACCCTTGATCAACTGAATCCTGGATGTTCCGGAGAAAGACATGAACATGTTGTGGTATGCACCGGTGTTTCTCTCTGCGAAGTAGACCGCCAGACCGACCGATGTTGCAAGCGGACGGCCATGCATGGATCCGGATGTATCCGCGATCACAAGTGCGTTGGTACCCGCCTCCACATAGTTGGGGAGCTGACGCCACTGCGCCTCCAGAGTGTCGTTCTCTTTGATCGAGTAGGAACTCCAGCCCATCTGCAAGACCTTCTCCACGATATCGTAAGGATACAGTGCTGCAGAGTGGATGGTCTCCTCACCCTTCACGGCCTTCTCTACGAACTTTCCGTAGCGGGCTGCGTCGTGCTTCATGAAGGCATTTCTGTAGATCATCATCGCTCTGGACGGAACCTCGGAGTACTTGATCTGATCCCAGCGGCCTGTGGACATGAGCGTCTCCACCACACCGATGTGCTTTCTCATGGCACGCACAATGCGCTTGAAATCGTATACCTGGTAACCGAGCTTCTGTGCTGTCAGGATGCCGAGTCTGCGTGTCTTATTCGAAGAAGCATCAGCTGTCTTGATCCACTTTGCCAAAAGAGAGATCGCTCTGCCGCTCTCCAGGTCTCTGCGGTCCTCCTCGAACTGCTTCTTCATTGCCGCCCACATCTCATCCTCGAGCGGTGTGCCGATCAGGCTGTACAGGTCGTCATAACGGCCGTATACGCCGATCAGGTCAAGGTTGGGGCGAAGTGCCTCCGGATGATATTTTGCCATGTACTTAAGCAGTGTACGAAAAGTCTTTCTCTCACCCAGTCCGCCCCTGACGTCGCGCAAATAGAACGCGATCTTCGTCGCAAACAGCGGATCTGCCTTATAGGCCTCGGCGAAAAGACGCTCGATACGCAGTCTGTCCGCTGTGCGGAGTGAACCTGCGACGCCGAAGAAATCCAGTCTTGCATCTCCTGTGCCGGCAAGTGCCACTGCTCCGTTTTCAGTTCTTGTAAATGCAGCCATTTTCTTTGCTGCCTCTGCGAAAATCATAGTGCTTTCCTCCTTTCCGGACCCGCGGTCCTCTTTTCTTCGATTTACACAATACCATATGGTCTGACGGCTTGTCATTCAACCACTGGTATAACCGTTTGGCCGGCAACGGCCGTGCTTCTCTAGACAAGGATCTTCACTTTGCTGCCGCCCGTCTTTTCCTTAGTGACGATGATCTGCTTGTCGATCCGCTCTTTCAGCTCCGCGACATGAGAGATGATCCCTACCAGACGGTTGTTCTCAGACAGATCGAGAAGCGTTCGGATGGCCTGGCGAAGGGATTCCTCATCCAGCGATCCGAACCCCTCATCGACGAACATGGTATCGAGTCTGATCCCGCCCGCCGATGACTGGATCTCATCCGACAGTCCCAGCGCTAGAGAGAGGGAAGCCTTGAAGGATTCCCCTCCTGAAAGCGTCTTAACACTTCTGAGCGAGCCGTTATAGTGATCGAGAACATCCAGTTCCAGACCGCTCTGTGACTGGTTGCTGTCCGCTGTCTTGCGCCTCCTCAGTTCATATTGATTGCCGGTCATTGTGAGCAGACGCCGGTTGGCCCGCGTGATGATCCGGTCAAAATAGGTCGTCTGGACATACGTTTCGAGCATGATCTTCTCTTTTCCCGCCAGCCTTCCGTTTGCCGTATCGGAAAGGGCCTTGACCCACTGGTAATGGTGCTCCAGTTCCAAAAGCTCGACGGCGCCTTTTCTGATATGTTCCAAAATATCGCTGTTGGTGCTCAGACGAGTGAAGACCTGCTTCGCTTTCTCCCCGTCATTTTTACTGAGTTCTTCCAGTTCCCGCTTCATAGCGAGCAGTTTTTCTTTCTCCGGGACCTTCTTTTCGGAAATCTGCTTCCCAAGCAGGTCAATGCGGGCTTTTCTCTCCGCCAGGTCGGTCCTTCCGGCGTCGTAACGCTCTTTGGTTTCTTTTAGCGTTTTTTCCAAACGGCTCTTTTGTTTCTCGTCTTTCTCCTGCTGCTTCCGGGCCTCCTTCTCACTGGCAAACACAAGGTCTTTGGAATAAGTATCGATCTCGGTCTGCCGCTTGTCCTGCTTTATGGAGAGCTCCTCGGTCCGAAGGCTCTGTTCCCTGAGCTCCTGCTCCCTCTTTTTGAGTCCTTCTTCGTCCGGGGGGATCTGTTCATCGAGTTCCCTCTTTCTTTTGAGTCGGATTTCTTCTTTCCGGATCTCTTTCTCTAATCGTGAAAGCTCCTGCCCTTCCGCATGGATCTCAGCCTTCGTCTCGGCAATGATCTTCCGCATGGCCGCCGGATCTTCTTCGGAAAGGGACAGAAGTGACCGCAGCTGAGAGAGCTGTCCGTCCAGGCGATTCACTTCCTCTTTGCAGGCGCTTAAATCTTCCTGCGCCCTCACAAGCCTGTTCCTGATCTCATCCCGCTCGGAAGCCATTTCGCCTTTCGTTTTTTCTGCCTCCTGTCGGCTCTTGTAAGTCAGTCTCGAAGTGAGCTCTTTGAACTGATTCTCCAATCCGTCTGCCCGGGCGGTCAGTGAAACGGTTTTTTTCTCCAACTCCTGAATCGTGTCGCGGCTCTGCGCGGCTTTGTCTTTAAGAACAGGCAGCGCTCTCTCAAGTTCTGCCCTTCGGGAGATCCGTTTTTTCTGTTCCTCCAGCTTCAGGTTGAGCGCAGGAATTGATCTGCGGATCTCCTTCTTCTGTTCGGCAGTTCTCGGTTCTGCCTCCTCGAACGGGCATCCTTCAAGAAGCTCAGCGATCGGTCCCTCTGCTTCTTCCCGCTTCGCATCCGCAGCTACACGGAGTTCCCCGGCTTTTCTGCTGGCTGTTTCCGCAGCTTCTTTATCTGCTTTTGCTTTCCGCTCGGCGCTCTCCAGTGCCGCCTCTGTCGGTGCCTCGGGAGATTTCCTTGCCGGCAGCGGATGATTTCTGGAACCGCATACGGGGCAGGGCTCTCCGGGGCTGAGCGTCTGCGCCAGAAGACCGGCCTGCTCATCCAGAAATGCGCGGTGCATCTGCTGGTACTCCTGCTGACTTCTCTGTGCCTTCAGGACCGACACTCCATATTTCTCTTTCGCCTTGTCATATTGTTCGCGCAATTTTTTATGATCGGCCAGTATGAGCCGAAGTTTGTCAAGGCGCTCTTCTTTGTCCCCCAGCTGCTTCAGCTGCCCTGTGATCTGTTCCCGTTTCACGTCAGCATCTGACAGCTCCCGCAGTTCGTTTTCACAGCTCAGCAGCTCTTTCTCGCGAATGGCTCGATCTTCCGTCTCTCTCTCTTTTAAACGAACTGCATCTTTGAGTTCCTTACTTGTATCCTGAAGGGCTTGTCCAATCCTTTCAAGTTTCCCGTATTCAGGCAGTTCCGCCTCGATCTGGACGATCTGTTTTTGCAGAGTCTCCGCCCCCGGCTGCTTTGCCAGAGCATTTACAAGTACAGTCTCTAATTGAGACAGCTCGTCTTTCTTTTTCCGCCTTCTCTCAGAAAGGGACTCATGGTTCGTCAGCCTTTCAAAGCGCTCATTCAGATCTCCAAGCCTGTTTTCCGCCTCTCTTTTCTTCCCTTCCAGCCGCTCCCGCACCTCTCCTGCGTTTTCCAGTGTGCTTCGCTCACTGCGCTTTTCGCTCAGGATTTCACGGGCTTTCATCACAGCTGTACTGACTGCCTCTTTCTTCTTGACCTCGCGGGCGAGATTAATGGCGCCTTCCTTCTGTTCTTTCTTAAGCGCCTCCCGCTTTTCGTATTTGGGGAGCTGAGCCTTGCGGGCGGTAATCTCTTCCGTCAGCCTGTCAATTTCAGGCTGGCTGTCTTTTGCGAGCTCCCAGGCCTCCTTCTGCTTTGAGACCTGCTCCTCTCTTTTTATAAATTCCGTCTCCTGCTTTTTCAGGTCATTGTTCCATTTCTCCAGCTGCTCCGCCTGCTGCAGATCTCCCTGAATGGATCCCAGTCTTGTCTTTGTCTCACTGATGCGGTCATTCAGGATCTTCTGCGCCTCCTCGTCTTCGCGGATCAGCTCTGTAAGAAGGGAGATCGCCTCATCCGTCGGCATTTTTCCCTCTTTTGCCCTGTTCACTTCCGTCCCGTAAGCGCTCTGTGCGCCGCACCTGATGCCGCCCAGGTACTGGCGTATGCTCTTCTTTTTGTCATCACATCTGTCATCGAGATCCCCGGTTTCCTTTTTGAGCCTCTCCTGGAAGATCTGATAGTATTTTGTCTCGAAGATCTGCCGGAAAATGGCCTGGCGATCCCTGGTGTCCGCAAGGAGGAGCTTCATGAAATCGCCTTGGGCGATCATGGCGATCTGTGTGAACTGGCTGCGGTCGATCCCGAGAATTTCCTTGATCTTGTCCCTGACCTCTGCATTTTTGGTCAGCGTATTTCCGTCGGGGAGCGTCAGTTCCACGCTCGCTTTGCGGGACGTAAACCCCTTGCCGGTCTTTTTGGGGCGGTCATATTCGGGATTTCGCCGTATTTTGTATTCTTTTCCGCCGTAAAGAAAAGTCAGATAGACATCTGTAGGGGTCTCCGCTGCAGCGTACTTGGACCGGAACATCGCGGAGTCCCGCGTCTCGCCGCTGGCTTCCCCGTAAAGGGCATAGGTGATGCCGTCAAATATGGTCGTTTTACCTGCACCGGTATCGCCGGTGATCAGATAGAGGCCGCTTTTGCCTAATTTGTCAAAATCTACCACCGTACTGCCCGCATAAGGCCCGAAGGCAGACAGCTCCAATCGGATCGGTCTCATCGTTTATCCTCCCAGATGTTCTCCATGATCTTTCTGACAAAATCTTCCTGTTCCTCACTCATGGGCCGCCCATTCTGTTGTTCATAGAACTCCTCGAACAGGGCCAGCGGGGATTTGCGCTCGAGTTCTTCCAAATCTGACAGCATCCCTGCAGATCTGGTGCGGCTGTTGTTGTAATCCAGACACATCAGATTGGGATAGATCAGACGGAGTTTTCCGATCGCATCGGGGATATCTTCTTCATCCGTAAGGGTGATATGGAGGTAGTCCTCCGTATTGGTCCCCTCATAATTGGGACGATATGTCAAGTCCTCATAGGTGCCCTCGATCTCCCGCAGATCCCGCATCGGGTGCAGAGGAACCGTTCGGACCAAAATACTCTCTTTTTCCGCGATGTCGATCACCGTGACGGATTTTTCATGTTTTGCCTCAGAAAAAGAATACTTCAAAGGCGTGCCGCAATAGCGGATGCGCTCGGAGCCTATATTCTGCGGGCCGTGAATGTGTCCCAGCGCCACATAATCAAAGCCGTCAAAGACTGCCGCATCCACGTTGTCGGTCCCTCCCACTGAGATCTCCTCAGAGTCCGAACGTATGGCGCCGGTGACAAACTGGTGGGTGACGAGAATATTTCTCTCAGAGCGATCAATGCCAAGCGCCTCCACCGCGGCTTTAAGGGCGTCGTTATAGCTCTCAATCTGCGCGTCCGGGAAAAAGCGCCGCACGTGCACCGGCTTTACGAAGGGGAGCAGGTAGACATTCACCGGTCCATGCTCATCTGTCAGTACGATCGGTTCGACCACGCCGTTATACACCGGAGATAAGTGGATCCCCGTGCGGGCGATCAGCCTGGAGGCGAAGGCAAGCCGCTCCGGCGAGTCGTGGTTGCCGCTGATCAGAAAAACCTGCAGATCACGGTCTGACAGCTGGTAAAGGAATTCGTCCAAAAGCTCCACCGCTTCCGTCGAAGGCACACTCTTATCATAGATATCCCCGGCGATCAGGACAGCGTCCGGGTTCTCATTGTCGATCACTTTAAGGATCTCTTTCAGGATGTACTGTTGATCCTCCCACAGGTTGAAGTCATAGACCCGTTTCCCGAGATGAAGATCGGAAAGATGTATGAATTTCATATTTACTGCCTCTTTTGCTTATCCCCGCATCATCAGGACTTTCCGGAGTGCCGCGTCGGATCCTTCCGGAAACAGTTCTTTTGCCCTATTGTAAATACGCTCTGCGGAAATCTCCGGTTCTTCTTTATAAGCGCTCGTCACATGCTCATAACCCCAAAGCTCCTCCGGTTTCTGGTAGTAGGAAACTGCCATCCCGTAGCTCTGCCCGCGTTTGTTCCGCCTCCGCTCGAACTTGCGGATGATCAGGTAGGTCTGCATCTGCAGCTGCGTCATGCAGCCGTCAAAGTTCTTGTAACCTTCTTTGCCAAATCCCGCTGCCGGCTTCAGTTCAAACCCCGGATGCATGCCGCCGTCTTCGAAGATGTCCATGATCGCTTTATAACGGCGCTGGACAAGCTCGTCATCCCACGCTGCGTCAAAATCATACCCGTCCCGGCGTGCATTGGCAAAATAGGGAAACCACTCCCGAGAGATAAACCCGCTCTTATGGTCAAAAAACTTTCCGTATGCCACCTCGCCGGTCGCAGGAATGATCTCGCGCCACAACCAGGGATCCTGTTCGGGATCACCCGTCCACCAGAAGCGGGGGGAAACGTGTTCTTCTGCGGAAAACCCCGGCACTTCATTTGCAAAAAGCGGGAGGAATCCAACCTCATTGATCCAGCTGATCAGTTCGCGCCAGGACCGGATCCTGTAAGGATTGTCCCAGTCGAGACCCTTCATGATCCATTCGCCGCCTTCGTTTGCCATTTTCAAACACCCCCAACAATCTTAATGTTCTCGTGATTACAATATTTTCGTAATTACACTATTTTCGTGATTACAATGCTTTCATGATTGCAAAGCTTTCGTGATTACGGCCTCTTTTCCGGATGGTTTCCCGGTTTGCCCGGCACGCCCGTCCGTACAAAAACAAACTCTTTATCTGAAGACATTTCTTCCCGGAACCGATACCCGCTCCAGTCAAAAGATTTGATCTGTTCAGGTTCGGTGACGGCTTTTGACGCCATATACCGAACCATCTCGCCTCTGGCCATCTTGGCGTAGACGCCCTTCTGAACAATCTTATCGCCCGCAGGTTCGCCGAAAACGCAGGTAATGTACCGGTCTTCAGGCTGCAGGTATTTCTCTATACACTTGGAATACTCCTTCGACGCAAGATTGATTATGACCCTGCTGTCATCAATAGTTTCCCTGTAAAGACTGTCACCCCAAAAATCATATAGATTCTTGTGTCCGGCAACGGAGGCTTTTGCCTGCATTTCCAGCCGATAGGGAACCACTCCGTCCATGGGCTTTACCACGCCATAAAACCCGGACAGGATCCGCAGATGCTCCTGTACATAGTCGTACTGGCCATCCTCAAAGACTGCCGGGGCCATATAAGTATACTGAATGCCGTCATAAGCCAGTAAAGCGGGGGTCAGGTTCTTCTCAAGATCCATGTGCGCGAACCGCTCGGCGTTTTGCCGCGCGATCTTGTCATTGCAGGCCCAGAGTTTTTTCTGCTCCTCATAGGACAGACTCCTGATCCATTGCATCAGGATTTTCGTCTTCTCCATATACACCGGAAGCGTGCTGCAAACAAATGTGTCTGTGTCTGTCTGCATCTGCTTCGCCGGCGAGATGATGATCCTCATTCCAGTTCTCCCAGCATCTGTGCCGGATTGTCAGCGGCCTTCACTTTGCCGAAAGCCTTTATAATGATCCCGTTCTCATCGATCAGATAGGTCGTACGGACAACACCCATGCTGACTTTTCCGTAATTTTTCTTTTCTTTCCATACATCGTAAGCCTGAATCACTTCTTTATCCGGATCGGAAAGAAGTGTAAAGGGAAGACCGTATTTTTCCTCAAATTTCTTATGAGATGCAACGCTGTCCTTGCTTACGCCGAGAACGACAGCGCCTTTCTCCCGGAACTGGGGATACAGTTCGCCAAAGGCGCAGGCCTGTTTCGTGCAGCCGGCTGTCATGTCCTTCGGGTAGAAGTACAGGATCACTTTCTTGCCTTGATAATCTGAAAGGCTTTTCATTTCTCCGTTCTGGTCCGGCAGTGTAAAGGCCGGGGCTTTTGTTCCAATTTCTAACATGAGCTCTTCACCTCCTTAAGATATAGTTCCATATTAACACGGGAAAGCGACCTCGGGAAAGCGACCTCTCGGGAAAGCGACCTCTGGGGTAGTTTGTGGACAGGTGTCCACAAACTACCCCAGAGGTCGCTTTCCCGCATTCTTGACAAGCTAATGGTTCTTAGCTAAAATGAAGCTAACACACATTAGCCTCTGGAGGACAGCATGTCTACTAAAGAAAGAATACTGGAAGCAGCATTAACACTTTTTGCTGAGAACGGATACAACGGAACAAGCGTCGAGCAGATTGCAAGAGCTGTCGGAATCAAAGCTCCTTCGCTCTATAAACACTATAAGAGCAAAGAGGACATCCTGAATGCGCTGATCGATTCTGCCGAAGTCCGTTATGATGAAATGTTTGGTTCTGAGCGGAATATCGGGAAAATCCCGGAAAGCCGCGATGAATTTATAAGGATGACCATGGGGAGGATCTCGTTCACGATGCGTGATCCGATCATCAGGAAGACGCGTATGTTTCTTGTTCAGGAGCAATTTCGGAATGAAAGGACCTCAGAGGTCACAACGATGCACCAGCTGGACGGAATACAGGGGATGTTTGCGAAGATCCTCGAAGGGATGATGGAAAAGGGGCTCGTCAAGAAGGATGATCCGCAGCTCCTTTCCGCAGAGCTCACGGCACCGGCCGTTCTGCAGATCGCCAGATCGGACAGACAGCCTCAATGTGAAGAGGATGCTTTGAAAAGCATTGAGCGGCACCTCCAACATTTCTGCGATGTATACATGGAAAAATGAACGGCAAACAACAAACGACCTCTACTGGGGTAGTTTGTCGAAATTCGGAGGAGATCATGATTAAAAACATTGCGATTGTAAGTCTTTCGCGCGGAATATTAGGGGAACCATTCATGCAGTTTGAATTGGAGATCGGGCTTCGCAGACTGAATGACCTCGGCTTGAATGTGAAGTTCATGCCCCATGCACTGAAAGGACTGGAATTTGTAAAAGAACATCCTGAGAAGAGGGCTGAGGATTTATTGCAGGCATTTCGTGATCCGGACGTCGACATGATTTTATGCGCCATAGGCGGCGATGATACCTACCGGTTATTGCCTTATCTGTTTGATCACAATACACTGGCGGATGCGGTCACAGACAAGGTGTTTTTGGGCTTTTCAGATACTACGATCAATCATTTGATGCTTCATAAAGTCGGACTGCGGACTTTCTATGGACAGGCCTTTCTTCCGGATATCTGTGAGCTTGGACCGGAGATACTTCCCTATACCCGAAGGTATTTTGAAGAATTGATCAGTACTGGAGGCATCCGGGAAATAAGGTCCAGTGATGTGTGGTATGAGCAAAGAGATTCTTTCACTCCGGAACAGGTTGGCAAACCACTTCCCGTCCATCCGGATCATGGATTTGAACTGCTGCAGGGACCTCCGGTGTTCTCGGGAAAGATCCTCGGCGGCTGTATAGACTCTATCTATGATATCTTTGACGGCGAGCGATATTTTGACATGCCGGTGCTCTGCGAAAAGTATCATCTGTTTCCGACACCGGAGGACTGGAAGGGGCGGATCCTGCTGCTGGAATCGAGCGAAGAAAAGCCGTCGCCCGCCAAATTCCGGAGCGCGCTTGTGTACCTCAAGGGAGCGGGTGTGTTTGAGGCTGTTTCCGGGGTGCTGGTCGGAAAACCGATGGACAACACATATGCGGAAGAATACAGGGAGCTGTTGGTCGATGTCATTGGGCGCCCAAAGCTTCCCGTCGTGTTTAACGTAAACATCGGACACGCGATGCCGCGATGCATCATACCATTCGGCGTCGACGCGGTCGTTGACGTGAAGAACCAGAATATTCGATTTAGCTAAGCGGCCTCTACCTCAGCGGCCTCTACCTATTCCTATTGGAAGCGGCCTCTACCTCTGGGGTAGTTTGTTCCCAAGTGTGGAAAAACGTCATAGCAAGCGACCTCGGGGGTGGTTTGTTCGGGTGGTTTGTTCTTTTTACCAATAAATACGAGGGAGATATTTGATAATGAATGAGTATATAGCTTATTGCGGCCTGGACTGTGAGACCTGTGAGGCCCGTCTGGCAACAGTGAATAATGATGATGAACTTCGGATCAGGGTGGCCAAGCTCTGGTCTGAGCTGAACGGTGTGGAGATCACGCCGGAAATGATCAATTGTACAGGATGCCGGATTCCGGGAGTAAAGAGTCCTTACTGCGACAGCCTATGTCCAATCAGGCAGTGCGCTATGAAGAAACAGGTGGAAACCTGCGGCGAATGCCCGGAAATGAAGTCGTGCGAGAAGGTCGGGGCCATTATTGCAAATAATTCGGATGCATTTAACAGGCTGGAAAATGCCGGAACGCAGTAAAACTACCCCAGAGATCGTTCGTCAGCAGAGATCGTTCGTCAGTAGTTCCACACCTGGGAACAAACCACCCCAGAGGTCGTTCGTTACCGAGGTCGTTCGTTACCCCCGTTATCGATGACACGTTTCGTGTCACGAATGTGAAAGCCCGTTTCTTGTGGAGCTGAGTGCTCAACAGTACCATTTATTCCGTCAGATGTACATAAAGTACAGGCAGAAAGGCGGAATAAATCATGAAAATGAATCGAAACACAAAAAGCTGCCTATGGACTGGAATCAGTCTTTTAACTGCTTTCCTTCTGTGGACGCTCCTGATCACGCGCGTAGACTTGCAAACAGTTGGCCCGAACGGAGCAGCAGTAGGCTTTGCGACTTTCAATCTGTGGTTCCATAGTCTTACCGGAGTCCACTTGACCTTGTATACGATTACGGATTGGCTCGGACTTGTCCCGATCGTCGTTTGCCTGTGTTTTGCGATTCTTGGAGCGGTCCAGCTGGTCAAACGGAGAAGCCTTTTCCGGGTTGATCGGGATATTATACTTTTGGGACTTTACTATACTCTGGTAATATTTTGTTACCTGTTCTTTGAAATGGTGCCCATCAATTACAGGCCGATCCTGATAAACGGCGTTTTGGAGGCTTCTTACCCCTCGTCGACAACGCTTCTGGTCCTGAGCGTGATGCCGACCTTGAAGTACCAGATTGACCGAAGGAGCGAGAAACCGTTTGTTCGGAATGTGACCACCGTGTTTGTGA
>ODAI014648452.1_pt1 | contig 19267 bp, 14 predicted proteins | sample 1539321 | NCBI WGS metagenome assembly ODAI01 (sample SAMN02144231, study PRJEB22623) | gut metagenome | biome: sheep rumen | host: Ovis aries | place: New Zealand
ACTGCATATCTTGTTAAGAATGTTAAGTATGGTAGTCCTACACCAAAGATGGGCGGATGGCAGGCTCTTCAGACTTTCAATCTCGGTGTTCAATATGCCCTTGCTCCTGCTAAACGTCTTTCTGCTTTCGAGGATTCTCTTGATCTTGAGCGTTGGCGTGACCCTCTCTTCGTGGAGGCTTCGTCTGGTATTACTATGACTTCTGCTCAGAATCAGGATCCAAATGTAGGTGGTTCTCGACTTGGTATCGGTTATGAGAGTAGTGTTTCTGTAGGTAAGTGGTTCGCTCCAGTTGCAGGTTTCAGAGGAACTCTCACACGTCGTTCAACAGAATGGGGTTACTATGAGTGGGGAAGCAATAAAGGTGATAACCCACTTAAGAAAGGAACAGAATTCTTTAATGAGAACTATCTTGGTGGAAGAGTTGATCTCCTTGTAAATCCAATGGGCTTCTTTAGAGATTTTACTTGGGATGATCCATGGGGCGTTTATGGATTTGTTGGTATAGGTATGGGACAGAAGCGTATGCATAGATATATGTCATCCGCTCGTATTAACAAAACTGTTGTGGATGATAGTTTCGGTGTCTTGAAGCAGAATATCACAAGTTTGAATTTCGGTGTTCATCCTTGGTATAAGCTCAGTGATGACGTGAATGTCTTTATTGAGTATCTTTATACGACGGCAAGTTCTACAAGACCACAGGATCCTACTTTTGAGTCATGGATATTCAATGACAATAATCAGGGACGTCATTCTATCAAACTTGGTTTCGGTATGAATCTCCGTACAGAGAAGTATCGTGAAATGCGTGATATTAGTGCTATGTATGACTTTAAGCCATGGCTTTCATCACGTCTCCGCTTCGGTATTGGTGGTGGTTTCAATATGTTCCATAGTTATCGTGGTCACACCTCTAAGGCTGTTGGTTCCAAGGGCTTTATTAATGGTGGTCAGGGTATGATTTACGGAGAATATCGTTTCACAGAATACTTTGCTGGTCGTTTGACTTATGAACTCGTAGGTCGAAGTGATATGCAATCTGCAAAGGTTGTTAATTTGGGACTTCTTTCTGCAAGTTTCAATGCTAACTTGACAACTCTTATGGGTGGTTTCCGTCCACGTACTACAGAGTATGACGCATACATTGGTCCTACTGTATATTTCCAGGATGCTAAGAAGATTATTGGTCTTGACGAAGGCAACCATCCAAAGGATATAAGCATAGGTGTACATGCAGGTATTCGTATCTCACGTAAGCTTGTTGATCGTCTTGCTGCTTTCTGTCAGCCAACAATCTATGTGCTGAATCGTGGTGGTCAGCATCACTTCCTTGGTCAGACAACTCTGTTGCAGACAATCAACTTTGGTGTTCATTATACTCTTAGATAAACCTTTAGATGCATAATAGAATGAAATTTTTCAAACATATCATCCTTTCTGTCTTTGTGCTTGGAGCTTTTGTGGCTCCGGCAAATGCACAAACTGATGTAAAGGCACTTACAGGTGCGCTCGCTGAGACTATCAGAGAGTATGCGAACTATGCGGATACACTTGCATATCGTATTGCATTTGCAAACCGTAAGAACCCAACGGTACTTCTTGGTATTGCAGAGGCATACAATATGAACCAGGACTTTGATAAGACCAAGAAGTATGCAATGCAGGCTCTCGAGGTACAACCGGATTTTGCACCTTCCTATGTGCTTCTTGGAAGACATTGTCAGTATAAGTTTGAACACTATGGTGATTCAGCCTATAGAGATACTGCCATTATCTATTTCAAGAAGGCTATGGAAGTTAACCCTCTTTATCCTGATTCATATGACTATTATGCTATTATGAAATCATCAGAGGATCCTGAGGGCGTGTTGAGACAGTTCCTTAATCTTCGTGATCAGCGTCCTGACCTTCAAATAGGCGGTACAATTGCTGCCCTTCAGGTTAATGTTGCAAGGAAAGCTCCAGATGATACCCTCGGTATTAAGATGGGACTTCTCAAGAGAGGTCTTACCACATACGAGGAGCAAGGCAATGAGAATCTCTCGCTTGATGAGCTTAATCAATATTGTAATGCATTGGATCTTGCTGTTGACTGGTCAAAAGAGGCTGATGTTAAGAATTTCTATCGTGAAAAGATTGTCAGTGTTGCCAGTTTTGCTCATGAGAAGGAAGTTACCGATCCAAGATTCTTGAGTGCTTTATTGGCTGCAAACTACGGTTTGGAACGTTATCAGGATGCCATTAAAAATGCAAATGAGCTCTTCCAAAGTGCAGATACAGCAAAGCTTCATTATCGTTTCATGCCTTATGACTATCGTTATAAAGCACTTTCTATGTTCTCATTGGAAAGTATAGATAGCCTCAGTACAGGTAATGTTGGATTGGATGCAGCAGTTGATGAGTTAGAGAAGGGACTTGAAACAGGTCTCGATCTTTCACAAGACATGGGCATTACTATGCAACAGCGTGAGCTTGCTACAGCTCAGTATAATTCTATGTCTGGTGATGTCACGAAAATCGTTAATGCTTTGATTGCTAAGGAAAAGTTTGATCAGGCTCTTCATATCCGCGAGTATCAAAAGAGTAAGAAATCTGAACCAGGTTTCAACGATTGGCTATACATGATCAATGTTCTCCAAGCAAAATATGAAAAAACTTCTGATGCTACAGAAAAGAGCATTGCTCAGAGACAACTTATTGATATGTACACTAAAGTGGAGCAGGAGTTTTCAACAGATCCACAGGTTTGTGCAATCTATTTCAACCATGCTTTAGCGCTTGCTGCTAAAGATGAGAATAATGGTTCTGGTAATGCTCTTCCTATCTTTACGAAGTTGTTTAATCTGGAGCGAGCTAATATGAGTCGTAACTCTCAAGATGATCAGTATATAGCATATTCTGCGCAGTACATGGCTGTTTACTATTTCTATAATAGTGATTATGACAATGCAATGAGATATGCACTCTATATGATGGATAATGATTTGACATATGATATGGGTGATAAGATCTTCGGTGCATGTTCAAAAGCAAGACCAAAGACTGCTAAGCGTATGCGTGAAGAACATAGACCACTTTAATGCAAAATATAAGCGCATCTCTCTTTTGAGGGATGCGTTTTTTTAGTTCCTCGTTGCTCTCAAGTAATTCCTATGTAGTTCCCTTGTAAGTCCCATGATCCTATAGTTATATGGAAAGGACTTGCATCGAGTTTGGTTCTGATTTATAGCGAAGGAATAGCGAATGGAAAACGAAGGCATAACGCTAGAAAAGCGTAATCTGTTAAAAATGTAAAAAAACGAAAAGCTGAAATGATAAATATTTTATAATATTAGATATTTATTGTACCTTTGCAAAAACCTAAACCCAATAATATGCAAAAGCAATATAGAAATCTGACTGAAGACGAAATACGGAAGCTGCAATCAACAGGTTCTAAAGCTTATAATTGGCTGGATGTCCTTGTGCCATCCGACTTTTCCAATTATACCATCAGCAATGTTAACTTCACCGGCAAGGTATATCTGGCTTCAGGTATAACTCTTGTTGACATCTGTGAACTCGGAACAAGTGGCAAAACCTCTTTTGCCAATGGTGTTGAGGTAGGTGTCATGAAAGAAGATGGTGGGCTTGAGGTTGTTATTCATGATAACCTTACCAGTATGGAAGCAGCCTTTGAGGTTCAGGAGGCAAATGCCCATCCTGCGCTTGTCAAGACTCTTCAGCGGAAAGCACTCGATTATGCCCAGCATATAGAATCAGATGGAAGTATCATAGAAGAAGGGGCTGTAGTAGAACATTGTCTTCAGTTGAAGGATGTTCATATTGGGCCAAAAGCACATGTTATTGGCGCAACCCGACTTGTTAACGTAAGTATTAACTCTTTACCGGAAGCTCCAAGTGAAGTGGGGGCAAATGTAATAATGGAACACGTTATCGTTGGTTCTGACAGCCACATTACTGATGCTGCCCAACTTGATAACTGCTTTGTAGGACAAGGCTGTCATATCGGTCGTATGTACTCTGCAACCCAGTCACTTTTCTTCGCGAATTGCCATTTCGAGAATGGTGAGGCATGTGCCTATTTTGCCGGCCCTTATAGTGTAAGCCACCATAAGGCAACGCTTATGATTGCATGTATGACAAGTTTCTTTAATGCAGGTTCAGGAAGCAACCAGAGCAACCATTCATATAAGATGGGGCCTAACAAGTACGGTCAACTTCTTCGTGGAGCGAAACTTGGCAGTAGCAGCTATGTGTATTGGCCGATGCAGATAGGCGCGTTCAGTACAGTCATTATGCATCATGTCGGGCATCATGATCTTCGTGACCTTCCATTCTCGCTCATAACAGAAGGTAGGGATGGATATACGCATATCATTCCAGCACAGGCATTCCGAAGCGTAGGCACACGTCGTGACGCTTTGAAATGGCCTAAACGCGACAAGAGAACGGAAGGTAAGGCGACGCGTCGCGACCTCCTCAATTTCTCTATGCTAAGCCCCTATACTGTTGCTTCAATTCTCAAGGCAATAGAGGTGCTCACTAAGATGCAGAGTGAAGGCTTGACGGAGTATAGGAAATGCATAATCTCTCCAAAGCATATCGACCGAGGAATCGCTCTCTATAATCAGGCGATAAAGATGTATCTTGCACAGGTGCTCAAGGCTTGTGAAGGTCTTACAGCAACCGCGGAAGGTACAGGCGAATGGGTTGACTATGGCGGAATGCTCGTACCAAAGGCAGAGATGACAGCTGCCCTTGAGGCTGGCAAGACTTTCGAGGATATAGAGCCGCTTATTCCGCAGTATGAATACAACTGGGCAGCAGCTCATTTCGACCTTTCGGACAAGGCTTCTCTCATAGCTGAGGGTGAGAAAGCAGAAATGGAATGGAATGCTTCTCTTGACGAGGATGGTGAACGCGATGTCCAGACTTGCAATATCGAACTTTAAACCACGTAAATAGAACATAAACAAATAATAAAATAGTCTGAGGAAACCCCTCCTTTTGCACTTTTTGGTAGCAGGTCTTCAGACGCTTAACTAAAACAAACAATAACAAGAAAAGTATGCGAGTAATTATCGAACCAGACTACGACAAAATGTCGAAGTGGGCAGCAAACTATGTTGCAAAGCGTATCATCGAGGCAAATCCTACTCCGGAAAAGCCATTCAAGTTGGGCTGTCCTACAGGCTCTTCACCTCTTGGCCTCTACAGAGAGCTTATCAAGCTCTACAAGGCAGGAGAAATCTCTTTCCAGAATGTCGTTACATTCAATATGGATGAGTATGTTCATCTTCCTGAAGAGCATCCGGAGAGCTATCACTCATTCATGTGGACAAATTTCTTCTCTCATATTGACATCAAGAAAGAGAACGTACACATACTTAATGGAAATGCAAAGGATCTCATAGCTGAATGCGAGGCTTACGAGGCTGCAATTGAGGCAGCAGGCGGTATCGATCTCTTCATGGGCGGTGTAGGTCCTGACGGTCATCTTGCTTTCAACGAGCCAGGTTCTTCACTTTCTTCAAAGACACGTATCAAGACATTGACCACAGATACAATCATTGCTAACTCCCGTTTCTTCGATGGTGACTTGAGCCTTGTACCTACACAGGCACTTACCGTAGGTATCGGCACAGTAATGGCTGCAAAGGAAGTGCTTCTCGTTTGCAACGGTCATCACAAGGCACGTGCCCTCAAGCACATCGTTGACGGCTCTGTAAGCCATAAGTGGACCGCTTCTATGCTCCAGATGCACCCACACTCAATCGTAGTATGCGATGAGCCTGCTTGTGACGAGCTTACAGTTGGCACATACAAGTATTATCTCGACAAGGAAAGAGGTAATCTGTAATAACACAATATGAGACGCATAGTGAGGGGATTGACTTGTCCCCTCACTCTCTCATTTTTTTGACTGGGAAAACTAACTTTATACTGAGATTACGACAGACGAACATTGTAGTAAAAATAACCAAAACAATTTATAACGTTGAAAAAATTTGTTAACCTACTGGTAGTCATGGTAATGTTGGCTAATTCAGTATCATCTTATGCAGAAAACGCAAAGAAAAAGAAAGAGAAGAAAATTGAGCTATGCGGATACGTCATCGATGCAAAGACGAAGGCGGGTCCTGATAGCGTGTTTGTAACTCTCATGCGTGCCGATAGTACTGTTATCGACACTATGACCTGTCATAGGTATGAGAAGAGCCGCTGGAATATGCGCGACCGTACATACTATGAACTCAAGGTTCCTGCTGATTCTGCCGTAGGAAAGTTCATTCTGAAGGCAAAGGCACCAGGCTATTATCCCAACACCATTGACTATGAAATCAAGAAGGTGGCACGCAACCGCTGGTTCGAGCTTCCTGTAGTGTATATGCGCCCTGTGAAAGCGGGAGTACCTGATAGCGTGATGCTCGATGAGGTGGTTGTCAAGGCTACAAAGATCAAGATGGTTCAGCATGGCGATACCATCGTCTATAATGCCGATGCCTTCGCATTGGAAGAAGGCAGTATGCTCGATGCCCTTGTCCGTCAGCTACCGGGTGCAAAGCTCAGTAGCGAGGGCGAGATAACAGTTAATGGCGAGAAGGTAGAAGAGCTTACCCTCAACGGCAAGGACTTCTTCAAGGGCAATAAGAAAGTTATGCTTGAGAATCTGCCGAGTTTCACGGTGAAGAACATACAAGTGTTTCATAAAAGCTCTGAGAAAAGTAAATGGGCTGGTCGTGAGCAAGAAGAGAAAAAGTTTACAATGGACGTTCAGCTCAAGCGCCAGTATAACAAGGGATTCCTTGGCAATGTGGAAGTGGCTGGTGGTACGGAAGACCGATACCTCGCACGCCTCTTCGCACTCCGCTATACCGACTGTTCACGTCTTTCCGTATATGCCAATACCAACAACGTGAACGAGAACCGCAAGCCGGGACGTGATGGCGAATGGGATCCTGCCAATCAACCGGAAGGCTCTCGCACCACGCGCAAGGCTGGCATTGACCTTCAGATTACTGAGAAAGAGCAGCGTTGGGAAGAGCAGGGTAATGTGGAGTTCTCATGGGATAAATCCGTAGATGAGAATACAAACAATACAGAGCAGTTCCTTAGCACGGGAAATAACTACTCGCGCTCTATGAGCAATCGCATTTCTCATAGCAAGAGTATGAGGCTCACCAATATGTTTTACGTAAGAAAGCCTTTCTGGATGTATAACTACACCAATGTTAATTACAATGAGAACAACAGCGACAACGTTTCTCGCAGTATGCTTGCCGACGAGCAATTCAATCGTTGGGGCAATGTGCAGCAGAGCCTTGATTCTGCCTTCTCTATGCAGCTCAATCCTCAGCTTCAGGCACGGCTCATAAACCGTCGAAAGGACTCCTCGCTCAGCAACTATACTTCATTCAATGCGAGTCATAACTTGGATATGGAATTCAAACTCAGTTCCGGTGACTATATCGCGCTAAGTGGCTATGGCAACTATGAAAATGTGAAGAACAAGAGCTACAGTCTTAATGATGTAAACTACTTCCGCATTCAGAATAGTGATTTGTTCCAAAACAAGTACACCACATCTCCTAATCACAGCTATAGGTATAATTTCAATGTTGGATACAATTATAGTGCAAACGAGCATCTTTCATTGAATCTTTCTGTAGGATATTTCCAAGGCTATCGGAGCAATACCCAGCAGTACTACGACCTGCACAATATTGACGATTGGGGCATGGAGTCTATACATCCGTTGGGCGACCTGCCAAGTAACTATGAGCGTGCCAGAGATGAGAAGAACAGCAATCGTACTTCCGACTTGACCAAGACTTATAATGCAAGCTTCACGACAATGTATCAGATTTATAATGATAGTGTGAACTTCTATACAATGTTAAGTTTGGCGGGTAGTGGAAACAAGCAGAGATACGACTATTATGGCAGTAAAGATGTACAGCACACACGCAACTATGTGTCTTTCTCTCCACAGGGTTACATCTATTATCGTCAAAACAAGAAGCGTATAGGCTTCAATGCTCGTTATAGAATCAGTAATAGTCAGCCGAACATATCGAATCTGATTGACGTGACCAACGATTCCGACCCGCTTAGCATCCGTCTTGGAAACCCTGACCTCAAGCCTTCTTGGAGCGAGGAGTTGTATCTGATTGCTGACAAGCGTTGGGAACATGGTGGTGATTCCGTTACCGTGTGGACGAATATTAATGGTAACATCAGTGCTACTCAGAATGCTGTTTCGCAAGGCTATACTATGGATAAAACTACAGGTGGACGAACATTCAAACCGGTGAACGTGAATGGCAACTGGTCATGGAATGCCGGTTGGGGCTCAGGTATGGACTTCGGTAAGGAGAAATGCTTCAACCTCTACAACAACCTGGGCTACAATTTCTCACAGAGCGTTGACATGGCTGCTGTGGCAGGACAGACGGATTCACAGCTTAGCAAGGTTCACAACAACATATGGAGTGACAATCTGTCTCTTACATACCGCTCTGGCGATAGCCTCTCGCTTGGCATCAGCGGTAAGGTGGAGTATCGAAACAGTACATCTGATCAGGCTAACTTCAATGAAATCAATGCCACAAACTTCTCATACGGTTTCAACGGCACATGGCGTGTGTTCCGCACAGGCATCACCCTTGCTACCGACATCAAGATGTATTCTCGTCGTGGCTATGCTTCAAGCGACCTCAACACCAATAACCTTGTGTGGAATGCCTCTATTGCCCGCTCGTTCCTGAAGAAGAAGCTCACCGCGCGTCTGGAGATGTTCGACCTCCTTCATCAGCTCACCAATACCAATATCTCCATCAATGCGCAGGGACGATATGAGACCGTAACCAATACCCTTCCTCGCTATGCCATGCTGCATCTGCAATGGAACTTCAATACTATGGGCAAAGTCAAGAAGTAATCGCTTAGTAACAGGTAGCACTAATTTCCTTATTGTTACCTGTTACTTGTTACCAAGCACTAAATGATAGGCACACCGTGAGTGTTCTTCACTTCCTTCATCACGAAAATACTATGAAAATAACCCACGCTCTCTATGTTTCCGAGTTTCGTGCGCATGAATTCCTGATATGAATCCATGTCGCGCGTCTGAATCTTCAGCGTGAAATCATACTCGCCGCTTGTGTTGTAGCATTCCGTTATCTCTTCGATGTTCTGGATAGTCTCCATGAAATCATCCATGAGCAACTGCGAGTGATGTCTGAGACGCATATTGCAAAGCACGGTTATCCCGTTGCCCGTCTTCTTCGGGTCGAGCACGGCATGATAGCCTTTTATGAACCCCTCGCGCTCCAGTCGTTTCTGCCTGTCGAAGGTAGGCGAAGCTGACAGATTCACCTTTGCCGCGAGTTCCTTTACCGTGAGAGTGGAGTCTTCCTGAAGGATGCGCAATATCTTGCGGTCCGTCTCGTCAAGTTCTTCGTATTTCATATTCTGCCGAATAATATTCTGTTGTTTGTAATTAATTTAGTGCAAAAGTAGTATATTTTTCTGAATGTGCCAAATATTTTTGGAGAGAAGAGAAAAGAGAATTAATTTTGCACTCCGTAAAGGTGAATAAAAATCAATAATTCGTAATTTGATATATTTTTATGGCAAAAGTAATCAATGGTATTCAGGTTCCGCAGAGAGCCGACTTCGTAGGCAGTTTCCTCCGTCCACAGAATCTTTCAGATAGCACTCGTGACCAACTTGTAAAGGAATTGACAGATAAGCAGAAGGAATTAGGTTTTCATGTTATAACCGATGGCGAATTTAACAGGACGTTCTGGCATCTCGACTTCTTCTGAGGCTTTGGCGGCGTGGCTCATGAGCCAGGCGGCGATGTGACGTTCAATGGTGAGACGGCTCGTCTTGACAAGGTATATCTCACAGGCAAGCTCACACCTAAGCCTCACCCGTTCATCGAGGCATTCAAGCGTGTGAAGAAGTTTGAGGATGCCCAGAGCGTAGCCAAGCTCACAGTCCATTCTACTGCACAGTTCTTCCAGCAACTTACTGTCCCACAGAACTATCTTGGCACACGTGCTATATACAATGACCTTAATGATCTAATCCGTGACATAGCTGCCGTTTATCAGGACTTCATACGCCAGTTCTATGATGCAGGTGGCCGTTTCCTACAGCTCGACGACTGCACATGGGGTGCGGTAGTAGGCGAGGCAGCATCACAGCGTTATGCGCGTCTTAGTCCTAATCTCGATGAGGTAAAGGATTTGTTGCTCAAGGTCAATAATCTCGCGCTTGAAGGTCGTCCTGCTGACTTGCTCGTGGCTTCGCATATCTGCCGAGGCAACTACCACTCCACATGGTTCAACAGTGGAGCTTACGATTCCGTTGCCGACTGGGTATTTGCCCGTGAGAATGTGGATGTGCTCTATCTGGAGTATGACGATGAGCGTTCTGGCGGTTTCGAGCCTCTGAGCAAGGTGAGTGCCGACAAGCATGTGGTGCTCGGTCTTATCACCACCAAGCGTCCTGAGCTTGAGGATAAGCAGCAGATTATCAACCGTATCCGCGAGGCTTCAAAGTACATTCCGCTCGACCGCCTGTCACTCTCTCCTCAATGCGGCTTCGCTTCATGCGCTATCGGCAACAAACTCACTCAGGAAGAGCAATGGGCAAAGCTCAAGCTTGTTCGTGAGATTGCGGATGAGGTTTGGAAGTAGGCGGAGGGTTCTCTCTCGCTATGCCATGTAGCATCAAGACAATGAACAAGAATTAAACAACCACTTTACTAACGGGTAGCGATAGGAACACTATTTTCCTTATTGTTACCTGTTACTTGTTACTCCTTCATTATGGTAGAGGCTTGTCGTGATAGAGGCAATTACAATGCTTTGACGGATATTTTTTAATCAAATCCATAGGAATTTTTATACCATAAGTACTATGGAATTTATCAACAATAAGAGTCTGATATTTCTTTTTCGGAGCTTTACTCTCCAATGCCAATGAAGTGTCAAGGAATTGGTGCGCCCATGAATAATCATAGGCCATAACCGCCTTAATAAATCTATCGACTTCACGGGGGGAGTTACCCAACTTGCCTGCAATTATGGCATTTCTAAGTTTTTCAAGTTTCTTCTTGAAGAATGGATGTGGCCAAACTGCAATAGCAGACAACGCACTTTCTATATGAGGTTCTTCAAGATTGAAATTCTCCAATTCGGCTGCAATAAATTCCAAATCATCCGTTTTATGGTATCTTGCCAATGCCATCAGAAGTTCCTCGCATGGCTCTTTTATATATAATTCACGAATACGATTATAATGAGCATCATCAACTGGAGACATTTTCTTAAGTTTTTCCTTTAAGAAATCATATAATGGAATATCTGGAGTGAACAAAGCGAGAGAGTCATTCATCAAAGAATCTTGAACTGAGATATAGCCTCTATTACGAGCAATATTCGCATATCTGAGAAAAATACTTCCCACATGTTCTCGTACTCCATAATCATAATCCCAAACAGTCAATGTCGCAGTATCTTTATAGTTATCCAATACCATTTTTTCCAAACCATCATACCCTCTTGATACCAGCGAAGCAAATGCTGTAACCTTGACAGCGGAACTATGATTCTTGTCATACACAAGATCGATCAGCTGTTCATCCGTACAGATGCTATCCAAAAAAGAATTAGGGATAAATTGTATAAGTTGTTTACGCTGAAAAATGCTTAAATCAAGCTTGTCAAGAATACTATCAACATCAAAAGAACGTTTATCCATACTAAAATATGGATAATTATTTACATCTTTGTAATAATCCAAAATAAACAACATTTTGTCTAAATTGCTTGGTTCATTACGACAAGCAGTTATCAATAGTAATGATAATAATATTCCAAATAGATTCTTCATTTGTCTTAGGTTTGTTTCTATCAAGTGCAAAAGTAATTGAAATTCATAACACCACCAAATATTCAGACAACAAAAACGATGCACTATTTTTCCTTATTGTTACCTGTTACTTGTTACCCAGGCACTCTTCCCAGTACTTCACCACACCCACATACTGCTTCCTGTATTTCTGGCGAGCCTTCATGTCAGCTTCTGAAATGCTTACATCCTTATCCATATCCTTCAGTCGGGCATCGTCAATGGTGATATACAATTTCTGGAGGCCCTTGATGGTACGGCTCAAAGTGGGGCGGTCGCATATCACCGAGTTTCCGAGCGTGCTTACCACGCGCTCTATGAAGCCTGAATAATTTTCATCCATGCCTTTCTCTTCCATATAGTAGATGAAGATCATCGCCCAGAAACGCGACTTACTTGCCTTCTTCCTTGCTGCAAACACGAAATCCGAATATGTGTTAGGCGTGGGGTGATAATATCTCTCTACCATATTCCTACAGCGACGTATGAAATCCTCTTCACACTCTACGGTATGAAAAGGATTCCTCGCAGGACGCCCAACTCCCTTCTTCGGCCGAGGCTCAAATATTTCTTCTTCCCACTCCACGCCCTTACTCTGTTTTATCTTCGTCAGACTCGTCGATCCATTCATCATCATCGTCGAAGTTCTCCTCTTCCTCTGAGAACATCGACATCTGGAGTATGTCAACGGCGATGATGAGACAGGTGTGGTTCATGTCTGGCGACTTAACGTCATACTTTGCTTTCAGCTCATCAAGTTTTGCCCACAACGCCTTCTCTTTTGCCTTCTCAGGATGTCTCTCGCCTATGGTCCAGTTCTCCCTTATCCATGCAGCCATCTCACTCGCCATGAGCACCTGCTGATAGCGGAACGTAGAGTCGATAAACGTGTCCATAGCGTCATAGAGCGACAACTCGAGCATATCCTTACACACGAGCCTTCCCACCTTCATGTGGTTCTCTACAGCCCACAGGTCGTCGGCGCACTTGCCTATGGCTGCAACGAGTTTCTTCTTTTTCTCCTCTGACTGGTCATGTCCTCCCCAGTGTGATTTTATGCCATAGAACACGTGCATTGAAACCTCATTGCGAGCCACGCTGGTGTAGTTCTCCTCATCGTTCATCATCAGCATGTGAATGTCATACAGGATGGCAGCCGACAGGTTAGGCCACTTGCAGTCGGTTATGAAGGCATACAGCTCCTTGTTGTCCAAGCTGCTCTCGCCGTCGGCCATGTTCCAAGGCCATGCCGACCAGTCTGTCTTCTTGCCACGGAAAAGAGGATAGCACATATCCTTCAGATCCAGATAGAACCTGAAGCGCACGCGGTCTTTCTCGCTCAGGGCGTTGATAGCAGCCAGACTACGGCTCTCGCTTGCATAGTCAGGGTTCTCGAATACCTCAAGCGTATATTCCGTGTTCGCGCTGTATCTGCCGTCGCAGAATATCCCGTCATTTGCCGTCTGCATCAGCAGCTCGCGATAGTCCTCACTATCCTGCTCAGGCAGATTGTCGAAATCCACATTCTTTATAAAGTGGTCAAAACGATTCAGTATGTCTTTTAATATATCTTTTTTCATTTTTCTTTGTTTAGATTGAAGTGTTTCGGGGGGTGCAAGAAACCCTCATGCGTCTGCAAAGATAGTAATATTCCTGCACCCCACAAAATTTCTTCTACACTATTTTTCTTATTGTTACCTGTTACTTGTTACCGCTCTATCTGCAATCAGGTGGTTGCACCCCGAAGGGGCAAGGTCTGCACTTAGCCCAGGGCAACGCCCTGGGTAATTAGAGGTGTACCTAATCGCCCTGTAAGGGCAAAAGCCCTAAATTGATTTCAATGCTTTTGCCCCTTTAGGGCGAACCGACCCCCTCACTATACCCATGGCGATGCCATGGGCTGTGAGCTTGCTACCCCTTCGGGGTGCCATCGGATTCATGCGGATAATCACCTCTCTTACGCCACCAGTTGCAGCACCTTCTCGTAGCAGCCTTCTGACACCTTGCGGATGAGTCCGTCAGCAACCCATCGGCTTATCACCATCTTCACGTTGGCGCTGTCGCCATTCTGCACACGCATAGCGATGAGCTCCTGCACGCTGAAATGGTCGGGAAGCACAGAGAACAGCTTCTTGTTCTTCGACATTCGTCCCTGCTTCTGCATGAGTGAGTTGTCGATGTCGTTGATGTCCTCGTAGTCCTTGCCACAGAAGGTATATACCCCAAGTCGGTGAGCCTCGGCTGTCCACTTCACCACCTTCGCTATGTCGCGAATCTGCTTCTCGTCAGTAGGACAGCCGCGAAGATACCATTGTAGCACACCAGCACGCATAGCCACCACAAGGGCACGCTTGCCGAGGTCATACCACACCTCGTCAGGGTTCTCGTCGTCTTCCTTGTCCCACTTGTTCTTGAGCATCATGACGGTCTTCTCGAGCCACGGCAGCTGCACTTTCCTACCGTCCTTGCCTGCCTCGGAGAGAAGGTCGCAAGCCTCGTCAAACTGTGCCTGCTCCGTCTCGGTAAGGGTCTCATAGTGAGGAAATCCCTTTATCCTCACCGATGGCATGAAGGCGAAGAGCACACGGTTGTTCAGACCGCCTTCAGGGTTGTTGTAGAACTTATGCATACAGCCTGGAGTACCGCAGTAGAGGCAGTTGAGGAAGATAGGAATGCGGATGTTGCGCGTCAGATGGCTCTTGCTCTCCTTACCGCCCATGGCATTGTCGAATGCCTTGCACAGAAGGTCGTCGTTATCGCCGTACACCGTCTTCTTCGCCTTCGAGAGTCGTGCCACCTCCTCCGTGAACTGAATGGCATGCTCACCCTCGAGATTGTCGAGATACTCCAGCATCTGACTTGTGGTGATGTCGTCGCCGAAGAGCTTCACTCGCGGACGTGGGTCGTCGGGCTTCTCTGAGGCATCGCTTGCCTTGTTGCAGATGGCGAGATACTCGGCAGCCTTCTGGCGCTCAATGTTGTCCTCAATGCGGATGCGCTTCGTCATAAGGTCGAAGAGATGTGCAGCGAATGCCTTACCGCTACTGCTCTTGCCCACCACGGCTGTCTGGAATGAGAGCGAGTTCTCACGGCCGTCCATGTAGTTGAAGCGGATGTGTGTGCCATACACGCCCCAGATTGGCAGCATAGCCATATACACCTGCGAACGGAGATGCTTGGGGTAGTGTGCGAGAATCATCTCCTCCACGGCTGAGAGCTTAGGCAGCCTTGGCAGTTGGATATCGGTCTCGTCAGAAGCGTTGCTCACGTTTCTCAGCTCGCTTATCACACCTCTCATCACGGGCGTTATCGTACGGCCGTTGGTGGCAAGGGCGTTGCTGATGGTGCGTCGAATCTCGGCATCGGGAAGGGTGGGGAAGTAAGGAGCCACGAGCATGTAGAGCGTGTTGAAGTTGTAGTCGCAGATGTGGCGAAGCTCACGCACAAGAATAAAGAGGTCGTCGTTGCGCTCACCCTCGCGAGGATTGCCCTGAGTGGCTATTCGTCGGAGCAGAGCCTCGATGATGCTGCTGAACTTGATGCCCTGATAGTTGAAGTTGTCGCTCACCTTCACTCCTTCATCCTTCATCCCCTCATCCTTCATCCCTTCATCCTTATTCCCCTCCTCGAGAACATGATTGAAGAGCCTGTCGTTGTCAACGAAGAGCATGTAGTCCTTGCTGGGAAGGAATGACACGCGCGACAGATCCTTGATCTTGCGGTCGGCAAACTCGCTCATCCCGAATGCTGCTGCAAGCCTCTCCTGGCACTGGGTTATTCGCTCGCCTTCACCGAGTATGGTCACCAGACGGAGCCCTTCGCCACGTGGAGTGACATGGGCAAGAACGATGCCCAGTTCCGTTTCCTTGCCGGCAATCTGCTCGTCATAGAACTTTCGAGGATTCACCTTCATGTGGTCCCAGTCATGCAGACAGAATCCGCTTGGAATGGCAGTCTCAGCCGTTGGACGCACGCCATCCTCTGGCATCTGGCAAGCATAGAGCACCACAGGCAGATCGCCCTTCAGTTTGCTTTTCATCTCCTGATCAGCCTCAGCCTCAATCTGACGCATCGTGCTGTTCACCTCGAATGAGTTGGTAAGTGACTCGAGCGCCTCAGGAGTAAGACGCTTCATGGTCTTGCTTCTGCAAGAATCCATGTAACCAATTTTTGTAAGTCTTTTAGTCATTGAATTTTTTTTGAGGTTACACAATTGAGCCTTCAGGCCCGTTGTCGATTACAAAATTACAACAAATTCCCCGTACCTCCAAGCCTTTTCCCCGTGTGCATAATTAGTGTGCTATTCTTTGTAATTAGTGTGGTAATTTGCAGAATTAGTGTGGTAATTTCAAGCGCATGAATTGCTATTCTGTGCGCAATCATCCTGCTATGATGCCGTTTCGCTTTCTGCCCATAGCCTTCCCCCTTAGTAACAAGTAACAGGTAACAATAAGAAAACGACTGCCCTGATTTTATTATTCTATATATAATAAGGTATATAAACTCCTTAGAAAATTTCAGTAAAATTCTTGGCCATGCACACAATTCCTTATTGTTACTTGTTACCTGTTACCGAGGCCGCTTGCCATGCCTTCGCTATGCCTTCGCTCTACCTTCGCTCTGCCTTCGCTCCAGATCCGTTTCAGGTCCGTTGTAAATCCGTTTCAGATCCGTTCCTAAGAATGGGATAATAGCGAAGCCATATCGGGGTAACAGGTAACGGGTAACAATAAGGAAAATAGTGCGGAAGAAATTTTGTGAGGTGCAGGATTATTGCTATCTTTGCAGGCGAGACATTAGGATTATAATCAAATACCCGCTCCGTTATGCTTACTTCCGCCCAAATAGCAATGATCAACAAGAAAGCAGCCGCCACGCCCGATGCTCTGAAGCGTGACTCGCTCTCTAACTATCTCGAAGGTTATTACTTCGTCACTCTCAACACTCGTGGCGAATCGCCAATCCTCTCGTCGGTAGAAGGCACTATCGGCGCCACAGGTGCGGATGGCCCGCATTGCAGATATACGAAGCTGGGGGAAAGAGTGAAGGAAGTGATACGCTCTATTCCCGAGTTTCACCCACATGTCAGGGTGATAGATGCAGAGGTGATGCCAGAGCATCTGCACATTCTGCTCCAATTATTGCCTGAAAACAAAGAGCATCTGGGGCGCGTCATTGGCGGCTTCATGATAGGCTGCAGCCACACCTACTGGGACATGCTGGGCATAGACTGGCGGAATATGCGCAAGGAGGCGAACACGCGAGCTGCAGCTCTGAAATGGCAAGACCGCAACCACACGCGCTCCTTCCGTGGCCCTGCTCTCTTCGTGCATGGCTATAACGATGTGGAGGCGATAACCGAAGAGCAGGTGCAGATAAAGATTGCCTACATCCACTCGCAGGCAGAGCGGCGACTGATAAAAGGCCGCATGCATCGTTGTTTCTGCATAGAGCGCGGCAAGCACTCCCGCAACTGGAGCACCGAGGTCGCCATGCGTGCCGTAGCCGCCGATTCGTTCTTTGCCAGCAACACAGACAAATGCCTCGCAGCTCAGCGCAACGTGACAGCACGACTCGCAACCGACGAAAGAAGAGCGTGCCTCGACTACTTAGGCTTCCCACCACTTATGGCAGACGAAAGGAAACTGCCCCTGATATGCCATAGAAAAGATGCCGCCCAGTTTGAACAACAGAAAGAGGCTGTGATGAATGCTGCAAGAAACGGTTGGATTATCGTCTCAGCTTTCATCTCTCCGAAAGAGAAGGAGATAAAGACACAACTGATGGTGGAGCTGTTGCCTTTCATCGAAATTATGGATAACGGATTTGCCGATCGCTACAAGCCCACGGGCAAGGCCTTCTATGCCTGTGCTGAGAACCGATTGCTACAGATATCATGCTGGCGCTATGAATACCGGAAAGACGCAACCGTGAGCCGGGAGATGTGTCTTGTTATGAATGAACTGGCAAGAGTGATCACTCAGCGAAATGACGACTGGTGGAAGATATGGCCCGTCGGTAACAAGTAACAGGTAACAATAAGGAAAATAGTATGAAAAATCCGATGCTCTCGCTTTTGCAGGAACATCGGAGTTATGCGTGTCAGAGGTCGGGGGCTTCTTAAGGCTTGCTCTCCCCTTCAATATAGTTCTCCATGCACATCATCTCACCATCGAATACGGCATAGGTGAACTGCCATATCCAGTCGCCGAGAATCATAAGTCGGCATGAGCGCGTGAGCATGAGGTCAAGCTCTATGTGGCGGTGGCCGAAGAGGAAGTAATCCACGTCAGGATGCGACTTCAGATAGTCCTTGGCAAAGAGAACGAGATGCTCCTTGTCCTCACCCATGTAAGGCGGTTCCTTGCCATCCTTGCGCTTCAGGCGTGAAGACTTTGCCCAGTTAAGACCGAACTTCATTCCCCATGTCGTAGGCAGAACGTTTCGGAAAAGCCATTGGCAAGTCTTGCTCGTGAATATCTTCTTTATGAACTTGAATTTCTTGTCAGGGTCGCCAAGACCGTCGCCGTGGGCAAGATAGAACGTCTTGCCGTTGATTTCGAGAGTCTCAGGCTTATGATGCACGATAACTCCGCATTCCTTCTCCAGATAGCCGTATTCCCAGATATCATGGTTTCCTGTGAAGTAATGCACCTCTATGCCAGCGTCGGTGAGTTCGGATATCTTGCCGAGAAAGCGCGTGTAGCCCTTTGGCACGACGTATTTGTATTCATGCCAGAAGTCGAACATGTCGCCCAACAGATACACCGCGGAGGCCTTCGTCTTAATCTCGTCGAGAAAGCGCACGAGACGGCGTTCCTGAGTGCGTGGATGCTCAGCTGCGAGAGAGCCGAGGTGGGCGTCGGAGAGAAAGTAGATATACCCCATTTTCTTTAATCCAAACCTAATTCTATTCTTGCTTCTTCAGTCATCATTGACTTATCCCATTCAGGCTCAAAGACCATGTTTACGTTGGCACTTGTCACGCCTTCAACGGCAAGCACCTTTGAGCGCACGTCTTCGAGGATGAAGTCGGCTGCAGGGCATGAAGGAGCTGTGAAGGTCATGTCGAGGTCGAGTGCGCCCTCGTCGTTGAGGTCGATTTTGTAGATGAGGCCGAGGTCGTAGATGTTTACTGGAATCTCAGGGTCATAGACTGTCTTGAGCACCTCAACGATGCGATCTTCTATCTTTATACGTTCTTCTTGTGTCATATCTGTTGTTTTTTACTAATTACTTTTTTCGCCTTCCGGCTCCCTCCCTACGGGGGAGGGCGGGGGGAGAGGCCTAGAGTTTCCCACGATCGTGATATGTGTAGTAGGATCAGTCAGTCTCG
>ODAI011180760.1_pt1 | contig 19266 bp, 17 predicted proteins | sample 1539321 | NCBI WGS metagenome assembly ODAI01 (sample SAMN02144231, study PRJEB22623) | gut metagenome | biome: sheep rumen | host: Ovis aries | place: New Zealand
ATGTCTTCTGTCACGATAGACTCTTTTCCCAGCTCTACGTCGGATGTTGTTTTATCTTACCCTACACGTTGATACGGGGCGTCGAGCTATTCTGTCTCGCGCTTGGAGAAGGGCTCTACATTGTCATCAGTCTTCTGGTAGCTGAGATGGGCAGGAACCTTTCCATATTATGAGACCGTAGATAGCAAGTGCACTTTGGCGGCCTCATGGCATCATATTGCTGCAAAACAATCAATGATGCTAATGTAAATCAATCATTCTGCATGCTAAAATTCCGTTAGTTATAGTAAATAGATTCGGTCAATCTAAGAGGAACGGCATGATTGAACGAGAGGTGGCAGATAAGGTTCTCGCGCTTGCCGGGCAGTTCCCCGTCGTGTCCGTGACGGGGCCCAGGCAGAGCGGCAAGTCCACGTTGGTGAAGGCCCTGTTTCCCGATTACACGTACGTTTCGCTTGAGGATGAGGATGTGCGCGCCTTCGCCCTTGACGATCCGCGTGCGTTTCTCGCTCGGTACGGGAAGCATACGGTGCTTGACGAGGCTCAGCGTGCGCCGTCGCTGTTCTCCTACATTCAGGGAATCGTTGACGAGAGCGGCGAACCCGGCCAGTTTGTCATCTCGGGCTCGCAGAACTTCCTTCTCATGAAGGCAATCGACCAGTCGCTTGCGGGGCGTGTCGCCGTGCTCAACCTGTTGCCGCTCTCGGCTTATGAGCTTTACCGCGCGGGGCGCTTTCCCCTGAGCCTGAACGAGTGGCTTCTCGCGGGCGGTTATCCGCGCGTCTATGACAGGGTTCTCGATCCCGCCGATTTCTATCCGAGCTACGTGCAGACCTACCTCGAGCGGGATGTGCGGCGCGCTGCGGGCGTCGAGAAGCTCGCCGAGTTCGAGCGGCTTCTGGCACTCGCGGCGGCGCGCAACGCCGATATGCTGAACATCGAGTCTCTTTCGCGCGACTGCGGGGTAGCCGTGAACACGATGAAGGGCTGGCTTTCGGTGCTTGAGGCGAGCTTCCTGGTGCAACGTTTGCAGCCTTACTACCGAAACATCGGAAAGCGCCTGGTAAAGACGCCCAAGCTCTATTTGCGCGACACGGGCCTCGCCTGCAGCCTTGTCGGTCTTGAGAATGCCGCAGATATCGACTACTTCCCCGGCAAGGGGGCGCTGTTCGAGACGGCGGTGATTGAGGAGGTGGCAAAGGCCTATCTTGCCCGCGGACGCAAACCGAAGCTCTTCTATTGGCGCGATGCTGCTGGGCGCGAAATCGACATCCTCATCGAGCGTGGTGTGAATTTGGCGTGGGCTATCGAGGTGAAGAGCTCAGCGACATACTCTCCAAAGTTCTTCAAAAACCTCGATGCGGTGTGCGATGACATCGATGTTCCCGTCGAGCGCCGAGTGGTCGTGTATGCGGGGCAGGAGACGTTCGAGACCTCTCATGGTCTGGTCTGCGCATTCGCCGACTTGCGTCGGCTCGATCTATAGGTCCGGCAAGTGGGATGACGCGCGAAGCGGCTCCGCGCGCCCGAAGGCACGCGGCCGCCCGAGAGCGCCTCTGCGAGACGAGTGGATTTGCCTTTCCGCTTATTCTGCGCGGGTGGTTATGCGATTACCATCTGCGACCAGCATAAAAAGGTTCGTATTGTTTTCGGTGCGCCGTTCGTCGAGGGTTGCAGTCTACTTCTTGCGAGGCTTCCCTTGCCTAATGAAGTCATCGCACTTTTCGTGGGCCCACTTGCCCTTGCCTCCGGCGATATCCTCGAGTTCGGCGTCGCTCAGGGTTATCCCCTCTTCTTGAGCAAGCGCCAGCATCTCCTCCGGGGTCTTGCACGCCTTGGCCCGATCTTTCAGCTCTTGGCTAATCTCGTCATAGTTCATAGTAATCTCCTTACTGTTCGAGACGCAGCTAGATCAGGACTGCGGCTTCCATCTGCCCGCATCATAAAGCCGTTCACTCGACTTTGCGAAGCTCAAGCAAGATGTTGCATCGAAGGAGAAAACGCCTCGGCGTGGCGGGTAAAAACGCCATAAATCGTAACCGCCGCGTTAAGCGTTTTAGTTGGCGGTTTAATTGGCCCATGCGGAATGTTTTGATGCCATGGTTTCCTCACGGTATCATCCGCCAGATCAATTAACATGGCTTTGCGTGATTGAAAGTAGGAGCAAGCATGGCGTTAAAACAAGTTAAGGTTGTGGCGGCGGTCATCGTTAGGGGGACGGAAGTCCTCGCGACGCAGAGGGGCTATGGCGAGTTCGAGGATTGGTGGGAGTTTCCCGGCGGCAAGGTCGAAGAGGGCGAATCGCCTGAGCAGGCGCTCGTGCGCGAAATTCACGAGGAGCTGAACGCCGACATCGAGGTGGGAGACTACCTCTGCACGGCCGAGTACGATTACCCGACGTTTCACCTGAGCATGCGCTGCTACCTTTGCAAACTCGCTGACGTTAACTTCGAATTGCTCGAGCACCATGCGGCGCGATGGCTCGACGCCTCAAGTCTCTGCGACGTGAAATGGCTTCCTGCCGACCTTCAAGTTGTGGCTGCCCTTAAAAGCGCCAACGTCCTCTAAACGCGACTCCTTAAGCGTTGACGTCCAAATCGCTCAGGAAATAGTCGTACAGGTCTGCCTTCACGGGGGTCTCTAGCCGATAGGTGATTTCGACGGCGTTGGTGGTGGTGCCTTGCATTACGATCTGCTCGAACTTGCCAGTGGGGTATATTTCTCCTAGGAAGTAGAATTCCTTGCCGTCGTCTTTGTCCTCTTTGTTCTTGCGGAGGAACAGGAAGCATCTCATTCCGTTCGTCGCCGCATTCCTCAGGCTGGCTATTTCGGGCGAAGAGAGCGTGCGGTTGCTTTTGGATATGGCGATGAGCTCGCGGTCCGATACGAAGCGGTCTTCGTACATCGTCGTGATGCTGATAGAAGGATCCTTCTCGTAGTCGATAAAAACCGGGAAAGTGTTCGTCTTCTTATCATGGAAGTATCCGCCAACGTTTTGGTAGTTGGGTTCTTTCTCCCATTTCAGCAATCGACAGATCTCCTCGCGCGTGTACTTGGCGTTCAGAACGAAATCCGTGTCCTTGTACACTTCGGCATAGTCGCGGGCGTTGCGTGCCAGCCCGAACTCTATTGCATCGAGAACGTGGCGTTTAAACTCGTCATCGCGAAGGGCGCGGTAGAATTGCCCGCTCAGCGTTATGCCGTTTCCGTCGTTCTCCACGAGCTGCGCGCCTGCGGTTGAAAACGACCCAGAGAGGACGTTCGTGATCGATCGCATGCGTTCTGCCGCGATGCCAGCGTAGCCGGCGAACGCGCTAACGCTTTCATGGCGTGACGAATCGCCGATGAGCCGTTTGAGCAGAATGAGCTCGTCGCGGCTTTTCCCGCTTGCTAGCTTCTGGCTCAGGAACTTCAGCATCTCGAGTTTTTGCTTGCTGAATGAATGCTTGCAGTCTTCCTCGTACTTTTCCAGGAAGGCCGCGTACGACCCGTATTTCCTGATGATTATCATCGGGTCAATTGATTCGTTTTCATCGAAATCGAGCAAGCTCGGAATGCGGCCGATAATTTGCTTGAGGTGCTCGTATTCGCCGCGTATCAGCTTTGCGTTTCCAAACCGACCCTGTTCAAGGGCCTTGAATATTCTTGCTTCCGAGATTCGATCGAAGCTAATCGTTGAGCAACCGGGTATGACGGTGCTGCCTTCTTTGACGGATTTCCGCAGGTTGTCTTTGTTGTAGCTGCGGTCGCCGGAGAGGGCTACAGGCACGAGGTAGTTCTTTTGATAGTTCCCGATGAAATCTAGAACAAGCGCGTATTCTTTCCCCTCGAACTTGCGCAAGCCGCGCCCGAGTTGCTGTACGAAGACGATTGCGGATTCAGTGCGACGGAGCATGATTATCTGGTTGAGAGAGGGGATGTCTACGCCTTCGTTCAGGATGTCGACAGAGAAGATGTACTGCAGCTCTCCTTGCTCAAGTTGAGCAATTGCGGCATCTCGTTCGGGCTCGCTTGTGGAACCGCTAATGGCAATCGTGCGATATCCGCGTGCGTTGAACATGGCGGAAAGCTGTGCGGCCTCCTCGTTGCGGTTGCAGAAGATAAGCCCGCGACGGTGGTTTTTATCGACGGTGTACTCTTCTATCTTTTGTACGATGTGGCGAACGCGCTCTTCCGAGGTCAGTTTCGAGAAAAGGCCGAAGTCGTCTACGGCTTCATCGTCGATGTCGAGGTCGGCGATTCCGAAGTAGTGGAACGGAGCGAGCATGTCGTTGTCGAGGGCGTCTTGAAGGGTGATGCGATAGGCGATCACGTGGTTGAATAAGCTATAGACGTCATACCCGTCCGTGCGGCTTGGGGTCGCCGTCATGCCCAGGCAAAACTTTGGCTTGAAGTAATCGAGTATGACCTGATAGCTCGCCGCTCCCGTTCGGTGCGCCTCATCGACGATGATGTAATCAAATGCATCGGGGGCAAATTTGTCCAACCTTCGCGAGAGCGTTCCGACCATCGCGAAGAGGCATGTCGCAGAGCTGCGGTCCTTCCCGCCGTCGTAGATCTCATAGGCAAAGCCATCTTTGAGCACTCGCTGAAAGCTCTCGAGCGACGCAGAGAGAATTCGCTTTCTGTGCGCAACGAAGAGGACGCGCGTTGGCTTGGTCGCTTTTACGTCGAGTGCCGAGAGGTACGTCTTGCCCGTGCCTGTTGCCGAGACGAGGAGTGCGCGCGGTTCGTTTCTCGCATGCAGTACTGCGAGGGCCTCTAGTGCGTGCGTTTGCATTTTGTTCGGGGTGATTTCGTCTTTTGCAGGGATCGTCGTTTTGCCCTCTGTGTTTGTTCCGAAGCCTTTCGAAGGCAAAGACCGGCTCGGATTGTCGTAATTAATGGAAAACGGTGGTTGCCGTTGGGTCTGACGCTGATTGCGATGTTTCTCGTACTCGTCGATCCATTGCGAACTCAGCTCGACCGATGTGTCACTGAACCACAGCGCGTTGAATTGACGTTTTGCTTCAGATAGCAAATCCCCTTGCTCATAAGTGTGGAACAAAACGTTCCATTCCTTGTTGCACGTTAAGGCTTTTTGAGTGAGGTTCGAACTGCCTATGATGATCGTCGAGAGGCCGCCCTTATCGAAGAAATAACCTTTTGCATGATGCTCGCCCTGGTAAACGCGCGTTTCAACGTTGCGATAGCCGAGCAGTGTCCTCAATGCGCCAGGATCATTGAAGTTTAGATACGTCGAAGTCAGGATTCTGCCCGGAATGCCTCGTTCGCCCAGTTCAAGCAATATCGGAATGAGCGTCTGGATGCCGCTGTCGGTTATGAAGGCGACGGAGAAGTCGAAGCTGATGCAATCGCGCAATTCGCGCTTGAGCACCGATAGGACGTTGACGCCTGCGAGCTCGTCGTTTGCTAGAATGCGCGGGGCGTATCGCTTGTCCGCATTCGGATCGGCCTGTATGAAACTTGACTCTAGACCTTTCGAGAAATCGACCACGCTGTAGTTGATATGAACAGCCATCCCGCATTCCTTCCGCTCGTATAGTACGCATGATCCGGGAATAAGGGAAACATTTCAAGGGAACGCTTATCTGGCGGTTTGCATTCTCATTGTCTGTATCTATGAGGCTTTCAATTCGTCCGATCTCGGGATGCTCTATCCAAAAGGGATGTTCGCACAGCGGCAAAAGACGGCTAAGAACTTCGTCGTTTTCACGAGTGTGCGGTGGAACCCTATCAGGGTTTGTTGGTTAAAACACGTTGCTGGCTGATCCCAGCCAGTTAGTTGTTGCCTGCGGGCGGTGCCCGCAGGCCGGGTCCGCAGACCGGGCCCGCGGGTCGGGCCTGCGGGCGGGGTCCGTAGGTCCTGCTCCGCCCGACAGCGCACATCTCGCATATTCTGCCATCCCGATGTTTTCGCGACATAATATCGAAGAAGTGCGTTGTCCGCAGCCGCCAAATGGCAGGAAAAGCGAGAAGTGCGGGCGCACATCTTCCGTATTTCGCCAGGCATGAACGCACTTCTTGGATATTATGCCGCGAGTTTGTGGGGATGGCAGAATAACGGGGAAGTGCGCCGACCTCGTCCGGCGGCCGCGGCAGAATAACGGGGAAGTGCGCTGATCGGGGGTCGTCCCCACCCCAGCGGCCGCGGCAAACTCCGCGGTCTTCCAAGTCGGAGGCAGCTTTATCGATTCGCGAATGGCCTAGTTCGGGCGTTCGCCTTCCCAGAACTGGAGCCCGCAGTCTTTGCACGTGTAGAATTTCTTGCGCACTACATGGTAGCCCCAGTCGTTTTTGCCGGGCGTGATGCTGTAGGTCTTCGTTCTGTATTGAAGATTGTTATGCGGACAAGTTGCCTGGTTGGCGCCGCCGGCGATTTGTTCGAGGACCTCGTCGGGCAGCTCGTTTTCCTCGGGCAGTTCGATGCCTTCCTTCTTCAGGGCGTCGCGAAGCTGCTCCTCGGTCCATTTTTCCTCAAGTGCCTTCTTTTCAAGTTCGATTACCTTTGCATCGATTTTCCGCTCGTTCATGCCAACGCCCCTCTCGTGTCTGTAGCGTTCAAGGGTTGACGCGCGGTTTTACGCCACCAGCCACGTATGCTTTTCGACGCTGTAGAGGGGGACGATCGGGATCATGATGGGCGTGGTCTTCACGTAGCGCTGATATTCCGGGTCGTCGCCGTAGGTCTTGTTTTGGCGAATCTCCAGGCGCCTGGCTCCGCCGAACATGACGTAGATTATGCCGAGGTAGCCGATGAGCGCCACGATCCACTGCACGGCGCCGGAATAGACGCTGATGCCGCCGACGAAGACGCCGGTCCAGAACAGCATTTCGCCGAAGTAGTTGGGGCAGCGCACGATGCGGTAGAGCCCCGTGTCGACGAACCGTTTCGGGTTGGCTTTCTTGGCCGCGTTCTTCTGCAGGTCGGCGACGGATTCCACGACGAGGCCCACCACGCTGATTAGCATTCCCGCGACGAGCAGGATGTCGGAGGCCGATCCGTTCGCCAATCGGAAGATGACAGGGGAGGTCTCGCACGCGTAGAGCAGGGCGGCCGTCACCCAGATGCCGCATTTGGCGACCAAGGACATATCGCTGCCGCTTTTGATCTCGGTTTTCATCTTCGTGTTGTAGCTCGAACTGCTCAGTTCGCGGAAGGCGAGGTAGCCCCCGAGCCTGAGGCCGTACAAGACGAAGAGGATGCACGCGCACGTCGTCGCAATCGTGAGCTGGTCGTGCATGATGACGAGCAGGGCGACGCTGATTGCCGCGACGGAGAAACCGTAGCCAATCGAGATGAACCAGACGTACTTTTTGAACCCGACGCTGCTGAACACGAGCGCAACGACGATAGCTGCAAGGAACAGTCCCACTTGAATGCCTCTTTCTTGTTGGTGCCGGGCTGCTGCCGGGCGGTTGCTGCCTGATTGCCGCCAGGTGGTCGCCCGTTTGCCGCCGAGCTGCTACCGGGCGGTTTGGCTGGCCCATTATGGTAGCACTGATGACTTGCCGAGCGCCATTTCCGAGGCTTTATCGGCAACCTTGCCCGACGAAACCGCCCCTGACGACCAGAATAGGGAGGCGAAGGCCTGAGGATAGGAGTGGACCATGAACTTCGAGTATTTGGACGACGAGCTGCGGGAAAAGGCGCAAGCATGCAAGACGCCGGAGGATTTCTTGAAACTGGCTGCCGCAGAGGGCTACGAGCTGAGCGACGAGGAGATCGAGAGCGTATCGGGTGGCGGAGGCACCTGGAGCGGCGATTGCACGGGCTTCAAAAACAGGCGCCATCCTGTTCGGTAACGCGCTAGGGGGTTATTGCTTCCTCGTCAACAGGAAGAACAGCCCTGCGCATGCGACGCAGAAAGCGCCGATGGCGATGAAGGCTATTTCGCCCGAGACGCCAAGCAATCCACCGAGGATGAATGGCTGCGCGACGCGGGCGAGGCTTCGCACCGAGAACATGACCCCAGTTGCCCTTCCGGCCGAAACGCCCGCCTCGGATGCGGCGTTTAGCCATAACGACTTCCACGCATCCGAGGTCTTGCAGAGCAGGCCCACGAGCGCGATGACGGCGACTGACCATGCAAGCGTCGCGTTGAACGAGAACAGCAGGAAGACGGCGCCGAGAAGCGCGACGGACAACGTTGCAAGCTTGAGCTTGCCCAAGCGCCCTTCCATGTGCTCTATCAGGTTGATGCAGATGAACACGATGAGCTGGCCAAGCACGACGATGTTGTTGATGTCGGACTTGGAAAGCCCGAGGTCGGCGGAGAACAACGGGAACATCAGCGAAGGGTAGCCGGCTGCCACCGTCGACGGCAACACGATGAGAAGCGCGATGGCTATCACGACTGCCGTGGCCATGAAAAGCGGGCCTATCCCTTCGGTTTTGCCTTCGCCGATGAGGCGTTTCGCCTTGCGAACGGCGATGAAGGCGATTAGGGCCACAAGGTAGATCCCGCTTGCCCACACGAGCAGCATGCGCATCGAAAAGCCGACGCTCGGCGTGACGTCCTTGAGGGCGAGCGACGTGCGTCCCGACGTGTCGCATACCAGGGCTTTGTTTGTCTTGTCTGCGCACATGCTGAGCACGCCGGCGTTTTCGTGAACGCTGTCGAAGCCCGTGCCGGAAACGAGCTCGCGTACGTCGGTCGTTCCGGCGGATATGGCGCAAACGCTTCCGGATGTGTCGTCGCATGCGTATACGGTGCCGTCGGCGTCGACGTCGACGGCCGTGAACACGTGCCCCTCGTATGCTTGCAATTGTCGTTCGGTTGCGTTTTCGAGCAATTGGCCGAACGTGTCCAGGATGGCATATCGTCCGCTTCCGCTTGAGGAGTAGGCCGCAGCGTGCACGTTGTCGTTACCGACGTGCACCGTTTCGATGTTCTGCAAGCCGTCGCCGTCGACGAGATCGAACTAGACATATGTGTCGAATTCCAAAGAGGCGTCTTCGTCTGGCGATCCTGCGTCGAGGGTGCCTGCGTCGAGGGTGCCTGCGTCGGGGGTGCCTGCGTCGGGGGTGCCTGCGTCGGGGGTGCTTGCGGGTTTTTCCGCTGGTTCGGCGGCATCGGTCGATGCCGGCTCTTTCAGGCGGTCCGTTTCGAAAGCGACGACTACGCCGTCCGCCGCGTCGTTGAGTGATTTCATCGACGGGGAAGCCGTTTTCGGTCCTGCGCCATCATAGAGCAGTCCTTGGTAGTTGCCGCCTTTGTCGTAAGCGGCAACGCGCTCTTGGGAAATGATGTCGCTATCGGGCTCGAACCTCACGCCGGAGATGAAGACCAGGTCTTCGGAAAAGCAGACGTCGGTGATGGCGTCGAATGGCGAATCGGTGGTCGTGCAGCCGACGACGCCTGTCAAGTCGCCGTCTGCATTCATGATGAGCGCTCGGCGAGAGCCCGAATCCGCGACGACTGTTATCTTGCCATCGGCGTCAATCGCGGTCGGACTGTCGAGCTGAATGGCCGCAAAGGCGCAGCAGGCAATACGGTGCCGTAGGTGACGAAAAGCACGGCCGCTGAAAACGCGGCCAGGATCGCCAGCACGATATGAGGCTTCCTCGTTTTGCCCATAGGTGTGATTTTCGCACATATGCCTCGAATGACGGTTTCTTTTCATGGACATGTGCGGTGCAGGTCGGCTCGGCTTCCCTCCGGGGCGACTACTGACGATACTCTTCGGGAACGTCGAAGCCATATTTCTTGCAGAGAAGCATGACGTCGTGAAGGTCGTTCTCGTCGTGTTCGTAGCCGAGGTGGAACATGAGCTGGCTCGAGGCTACGACGAACGGCGGATTCCGCTTTCCCGGCGCTCGTTCTCGGCGACCGTCACTACTCCGCTGATGACGTTCAGGATGTTTTGCAAGCCGCCGCAGAACAGCTCGAAGCACAGCGCCAGCGAAATGGCCGCGTCCGAATTCAGGTACGTCAAGACCACCAACATGCCGATGAGTATGGAACCCGGCTGGTTGGGGGCGCCGCACGATAGGAACATCACGATGAGCGCAATGACCGCCACGTTGATCCACGATACCTCGCAGTTGGCGACGAAGATGTAAATCGTGGCGAGTATCATCAGGACGAAACAGTTGCCGTCGAGGCTGGTCTGCGCCAATATCGGCAGCTCCTTCTCGAGCCGCTCGCGCGAGATGCCGAAGCTCTTCTCGCAGTATCGCGCGTTGAAGGGCGCGGCGTCGATAACGGAGCCTATCGCGACGTTCTCCTTCACGAGCGGCCAGAGCTTCCTCGCGAATTCCCGCACGGGGATGCCATGTGCGCGCAAGCTCAGCGCATACACGATGAGCAGGGGCAATGCGCATGCGAACACGACCACGATGATGTAGAGGATTTCCAGGAAGTTCACTATGCCGTTCTCCGCCAACAGTACTTCCAGGAAGAGCAGGAAGCACGCCAGCGGGAAGGTGGTCATCACGATTCGGAGTATGCCCGAGAACAAGTCGTAGCATACGTCGATCGCGCGCTTCACGGCGTTGAAATTCTGGCCCATCGAACTCAGGGCGCCGGCGACGAGGACCGCCACGACGATCATGGGGATGGGGGAGATGGTCTCGAAGGGCTCGATGATGCTCGAGGGTATTATCTGGTCGACCGCTGAAACGAGCGACCAGCTGGAAAACCCAAGGTCGAAGCTTTCCGTCACCCCGCCAGCCGACAGAACCGACTGGGCGAACGCGAAGCCCATGACAAGGGCGAGCGCGATCACGACGATGGACGAAGCCACCGAGGTCATGAACAGCTTGCGTGAGGAGGAATGCCGCTCCGCCACCAAGAAGGAATCGGTCACGTTCTTGAGCAGCGAGAACAGCGTCATCGGAGCGCCTATCATGAGCACGGCGTTGGTGAACAGCTTCTCGAGGGGCGTCACCCATTCTCTTGCGATCAGCTGCCGCCCCGCTTCGTCGAGCGCGAATTCAAGCACGCCGCCGACGACGACGGCGGCGATGACGGCAACGAGGTTCGGGAGGATGAAGGACCAGGCGCTTTTGCCCACGGAGATCCGCACGACGTTGTAGCCGCTTTGGTAAGAGCAGGAGATCTTGTCGGAATACGATTCGATGACTTTCGCGTCGGAATCCGAAGACACGTCTCCGTCGAAAAGCGAGAAGCGCTTGCCCGGAAACGTCAGCTTGACGCTCGCGCGCCCGAGCCCGCTGACGCTGCCGATTTCGAGCTCGGCGCCCCCGTCGCCAACGTGGGCGACCGCCTTGCGGAAGAGCGCCTCGAAGAGCGACATCATCTCGGAGACGATGCTCGCGTTGACGTGGCGCTTGCCAAAGGCCCCCTCGACAAAAGCCCGAGCTTGGGGAAGGTTCTCCTCGTCTGCGCCGATCTTGATGGTTTCGTTTCTAGCCATGCGGCAAATGTACCATAGAAGCCGGATAACGGTTGGGTGTCTTTCACCCCTTCTCGGGCGGCCGCATCGGACGCCGCGAGCATTTGCCGCAGCTCGCGGGCGAGTGTGGGCCGGTTGTTTTGCGGGAATCGAGGAAAAGCCGAGCATCACTGATATGAAGACTTCATCCTCGGTTACCGTTTAGAAACCTGTTTTGCAGCGTCGTGGTGGACAATAAGCGGAAACGTCTGAAGCGGAATCGCCGGGCTGTTGCCGGGCTGCGGCGATTCGCGCGCGGTACTGCGCCGCGCGAGGTGCGCCACCAGCGCGACTGTCGAAAGGGTTGAAACGATATGGCCAGATTAGAACGCGACTCCGAAGTCCGCAAGGGCTTGTATACCCGCAAGCCGGTGTATTACTGCAAAGGCCCCGACGGCTCGTGGTTCTATTCGGACACCATCCATGGGCTGCTGGAGGAAAGCGGCCGCGCGAAGGAGTTCAATCGCGACATCGTGCCGACGTACCTGCGCTTTTGGTATCCGGCAACCGAGGACACGTTCTACAAGGGCGTAAAGAGGCTTCTTCCCGGGTTCCGCCTTGTCGAGAACAAGGGCGACGTGCGCGTGGAGCGCTTCGAGGACGTCGAGTTCACCCCGAACCCCTATCCGGACTACGAGTCCGCCGTCGAGGACCTGAAGGGCATCTTGTCCGACATCTTCGAGGCGGAGCGCAAGGTGAGCAGCGCCTCCTTCCTCTCCTCGGGCGTCGATTCCTCCCTGCTGGCGGCAGGTCTGCCCGCCAAGCAGGTCGTGAGCGTCGGCTACGAGGAAAGCCGCTACGACGAGTCGAAGGACGCGGCTGCGATAGCCGAGACGCTCAAGACCGACATCCACATCTGCCCGGTGAACATCGAGGAGTATTTCGAGGTCGTGCCGGAGGCGATGGTCGCGCGCGAGGAGCCGAGCGGCGATTCGTCCTACATTCCGCTGTTCCTGGCCGCCCGCGAGGCCGCGAAGCATACGGACGCATGCTGCTCGGGAGAAGGCCCCGACGAGTTGTTCTGCGGGTACAAGGTCTATCAGAACTACCTGAACGCGCCGCAGGACGATTACTGGAAGGCGGCCCACACCTGCATGAAGACCCGCGGCTTGAAGGAACCGCAGAAGTATCTCGAGCGCTTCAGCGACGGATTCGAGAAAATGCAGGCGTTTGACCTCACCTATGCGACGGAATGCAACCTCTTGCCGAACCTCGACGCCGTGGCGCGGGCGAACAAGATCGACATCCGCACGCCGCTCATCGACCGCAGGCTGTTCGATTTCGCCGTGTCGATTCCCGTCGGCTACAAGGTGACGACCGACAACAACAAGATCGTGTTCCGCGATGCTGCCGAGAGCTTCCTCCCGAAGGAGGTCGCGCAGAAGCCCAAGCGCGCGTTCCCCGTTCCCACCCAGGTATGGATGCACGAGGAGCCGTGGGCGAGCATGCTCAAGGAGCTCTTCTCGAGCCGCGAGGCGAAGTACCTGCTCAGCGGCCTTTTGCCTCGTTACTACATTCGCAAGTACTTCTCCGAGTCGACCAACCGCGAGGCGACGAGCAGCTACTGGCATCCCGTCTGGACCATGTACGCTCTCCTGGTCTGGTATCGCGGGGAGTTCGGGACGCTGTAGGTTACCCGGCGTCGACGTCGTATCCCGCTGCGGCGAGCGCCCGCCCTGCCTTCTCGAAGTCCGGGGCTTTCACGAGGATGTAGTCGGTGTTGAACGTGGAAACGGCGAAGATGCCTATCCCGTTGTCGGCGAGCACGCCCGAAACTCTCGACAAGATGCCGATGAGCGAAAAATCGAGCACGCCGTCTATGCGGAAAGCCTTCCAGCCGTCCTCGCGCGCGACGGTGGCTGCGGGCACGTTGCGCGTGGGGCACACCAAAGACAGCTCCTCGTCCGTCTTCCCCACGAAAAGGATCTCGGCGCTGAAATCGACGTCGGCAATCGAGTTGACCTTGCAGACGGTCAGGTCGTACGGCAACTTCATCAGTTTCAGGGCGTTGTTTTCCATTGACACCTCTTTCGGCGCCTCCCACTTTCGGGCAGCGGTCCAGTTTCCATCCGCGTCGGTCCCGCATACGTACACGGCACAGTTGCCGATGTAGGTTGACCAGTAGCTCCCGTTGGAATCGGGCGTCAAGTACTCGAGTGCGCCCTTCAACGCGATGGCGTGCGTCGAGACCAGGATGTCCTCGCGAGCGGCGAAGGCGCGGACGTCTTCGAGGAACGACCCCATGCGAGCGACGACGTCGTCGAGCTGCTCCATTCCTTCAGGTGCCGGGTTGTGGGCGAAGTCCTTGAAGAAGGCCAGCACCTCGGGCGCGGGGTTTTCCAGGCTCATCCCCTCGTACGGGCCGTAGTCCATCTCGATGAGCCGGTCGTCTTCGAGCTGCGGAACGCCTTCTGCGACTATGTCGGCCGTTTGCCTCGCGCGGATAAGCGGGCTGGCGTAGACGCGCGAGAAACGGACGCCGGCGGCGTCTAGGAGCGTCCTGGCGTCTTCGGCCTGCTGGATACCCGTGTCGTTCAAGGGTCTGTTGCTTCGCCCCTGCAGTTGCTTGGCGGCGTTTCCCTCCGTTTGCCCATGGCGGATGATGTAAATCACGAGAGCCCCGTTCTGCTTGGTCGACGGGCGCGCTGCCCAAATATGGGACAATGCCCCGACTCCGTTGCCCGAGCTTTTGCAGCCTCTAGTTCTTGCAGCGCATGATTTCCGAGTCGTCGAATAGAATACCGTTTCAGGTGGATAAGCGAAATCGAGAGAGGACACACCACGAAGATAACGGTTTTGAACGGAAGTCCGCGCAAGCAGAACACCGATGCGATGGTCGAGGCGTTCGCCGAAGAGGCGAAGGCTGCGGGGCATGAGGTCGAGGTTCGCAAGCTCGTCAGCAAGCTGTAAGTCAAGAGCGGCCGGGCGCGGCCGGGCTGCGTTCGGCCGCGCCCGGCCGCTTATATAAGCGCGATCAGAGGGCTTCCCTGGCGTGGGGCAAAAGGCCCAACGTCAGGGGAGGCGCCTTTCCGACGCGTTCGAGTCGCCCCGCATATACGCGTAGTTGATTTTGTCGTGCTTCGTTCCGCCCAGTTCAAGCCCGCCATCCTCTCGGCCTGATTGCTTCATGCCGGCTTTTTCCAGCGCCCGTTGCGAGCCGATGTTGTCTGCAGAGCACCAGGCGGTGACGGTGGCGATTCCCTCCTCGTCTGCCAGATAGCGCAGGGCAGCGGAAAGGGCTTCGGTGGCGAAGCCCTTTCCCCACGAGGCTTCCTCTATGCTCACGCCGATTTCGATAGTGTTCTTCTCGGCGTCGTAATCGTAGGCGCCGACGGTTCCGACCAGCTTTCCTGTGTATTCGATTGCCCACCCGTAGAAATGCGGGTCTTCGTAGCTCGCCATGAAATGCGACACGGTCTTCTCGGCGTCCTCCAACGTTGCGTACGGGTTCCATCCCGAGTGCTCGTACATGGCTTTGTTCAGGCCAAAGTTCTCGTGCAGCTCCTTGGCGTCTTTCGCCACGTGGCGGCGCAGCGAGAGGCGCGGTGTTTTCAGCTCGATGGTGCCGGGCATGTCTTCTCCGTCTGTCGGTGCTTGCTTTTCTTGCTGATTCTAGATTATGGGGCTGTCTCCGTTGGACGCGATGGCCGTCTCCGTCGGACACAATGAAAACCTCCGCGAACCGCCGGCTTTGTCGGCCAGCTTTTGCCGGTGGCATTTTCCGCTCGGACTATGCCGACGGCGTTTCAAGAACGGCTATTATTGGTACATCGAACAGAACGGAGGGCGATATGTACTGTGCTTCTTGCGGCAAAGAGCTCAAAGATGGTGACCGTTTCTGCAGCGCATGCGGAGCGCTCGCAACCGGGAGCGGCGGGCCCGCAGCCGGGAGCGGCGAGCCCGCAGCCGGAAGCGGCGAGCCTGCACGCGCATTCGGGGCGGCCGTGAGCGAGAACGGTGCCCGAGGCTCCCTGGACGCGGTGGAAGCCGATGGTGGGCAGCTGCGCAAGAAGCCGTCGCCTTTGATGATTGCGGTCGTCGCGCTGGTCCTGGTCGCGGTCGTCGCGCTGGTCGCCGTGCTCGTCACGCAGCAGGCGGCCCGAAACGAGCAGGTTGCTGGCCAGGTGTCGCAGGCGGGCTCGCCCACGTCCGGGGCGTCGTCCGAGGCGTCGCCGGTGCTCGTATCCGGGGCTTCGTCCGAAGCGTCGTCGGCGCTGACCGAGGAGGAGCGCGCCATTGCGTCGCTCGACGGCTGGTGGGAGAGCGTCCATCACGAAAACGGCTATCGGGCGGCGTTCGGCAACGTGCACGATGGCGTCATCGACTGGTACAACAGCAACGACGCGGGCACCGAGGTGGCATACTCGAGCACGGCCCGCATTACGAAGGCGGAGCGGTTTGCGGAAAACGGCGCGGAAGGCTGGCGATTCTTCACCGACACATCTCCGGACGAGTCGTGGGCATACTACGAGGTGGACGGCAACGAGAACGAACTGCCCATATACAAGGTTGCCTTCGGGTACGGCGTCGTCGACCAGGAAAACTACAACATCTACTCGGTCGAGAGGTACGGCATGGCCCGAATTGCCGACGACAGCCCGGCCGGCAGCTCTGCGCTTTTCGCGCAGGCTCAGGCGCTTGCCGAGGAACGCTCGGCGCAATCCGCCGCCGCCCAAAGCGGCGATGGGGCGCAGGGCGGCGCTGAAAGCTCTGGCCAGGCAAAAGATGATGGCGCTGACGGCTTCGATCAGGCGAAGGCCGAGGCGGAGGCGAGGGCTTCCGCCGAGGCAGCCGGCAAGACGGTGCTTGAAGGCACCGTGTTCATCGGCATGGAAGGCGATTGGGCGCAGATGGAGGGGCTGCAGCGGGCCCCTAATCCCGGCAGCAGCTTCACATACGTGGGCCTGATACTGGACGAGCCTGCGACGGTGAGCGCCCGCAACGCCGACGGTGGGACGGTGCGAGAGAAACCGTACGTGGAGCGCTCTGGCGTGTACGTCTTGCTCGGCAGCGACTACAACAGCGATGTCGTCGATCGGTGGGCACCTTACGATGGCCAGCGGGCTAGCGTCGCATTTTCCGATTTCGAGTCCTTTTCAGACAGCCTCGGTGTGCTGTTCGCCTTCAGGGGATCGGGCGAGCGCATAGCCCCGCTAGCCGAATCGGATGCGGCCGCCGCTGCTGCCGTGAGCGCCTCGGGTGGTGATTTCGTATTGGCTGATTCGTCTACCAGGAGTTACTCGCGCAGCGAGCTCGAGGCGCTCGACAACCATTCGCTGTTCCTCGCGCGCAACGAGATCTTCGCGCGGCACGGCTGCGGCTTCAGGACGCCCGAGTTGCGGGATCGGTTCGGCTCGATGTCGTGGTACAGCGAGGATATTCCCGCCGGGACGTACGGCACCGAGATGCTCAACGATGTCGAGAGGAGCAACGTCGAGCTCATGAAGGCGATCGAGACGGAGCGGAACTCCCCGTACTTGTAGCCTGCTCCCGTGACGTATAGTTGTGCTAAGCAATGGGGGAGGCGATGCCATGGGCAAGAAACTGGGCAACCTTATCAAATCCGCACGCGCGAATGCGGGTTTCACTCAAGACCAGCTGGCCAAGAAGGTGAACGGTGTCACCGCTTCTGACATCGGGCGTTACGAGCGCGGTGAGGCGGAGCCGACGGTCCAGGTCGTCAAGGACATCGCGAAAGCCTGTGGCGTTACGCAGAAGTCGCTTCTGGACGCGATGCCGAAATCGTCTGCGCGAACGTCGTCGACGAGCAAGCCCGGATCGTCGTCGTCCTCGTCTTCGTCGGCTGCGAAATCGACCATGCGGGTGACGGCGACGGAGAAACGCCTCGTGGAGCTGTACCGGGCAGCCGATTCTGACACGCGCAAGAGGGCGCTGGCCATCCTGCGTGGAAATGACGATGCGGGCGGGGTGCTCCCCGATGTCAACGATGTTCTTTCCGGTCTTGGAGACATCCTGATCGACGTCCTCAAAAAGAAGTAGATCTTAGAGCATGTCAGGCGGCTTGCCGTCGCATCGGGCGGTTCGCGCCCGTTTGCCTGCAACTGCGCTGCCAGGTGCCGGTTGCCACCGATTCATTGTTCTTCGTTGCCTGAAGCTGCCTTGTAGGCTTCGAGCAAGGCGGCCGGCATGCATGCGAACATGGCGGCGGCGAGCTGTTCGGGCGTAGATTCGATGCCCCCGCGGAGCCAGTCCGTCACGCATCCCACGTTGCCATGTGCGAAATGCCGCGCTTCGAAGGCGCGCTCGCGCGAGAGCGCTGTCACGCCCAAATGCCGTTTGAGGGCTGCTTCGTTGGCCTCGACGCTGAATTGCAGCAGGTAGCGCTCGATTGAGTTTTGGGAGTCTTCCTCGAAAGCGCGCCGATAGAAATCGCGTCGCCCCCACAGTTTACGATGCGCCTCGGCGTAGAACTCGACTGTGTAGGGCGAGAACGTTTCGGCTGCTGCCTCCTGGTCCTGCTCGAACATCCAGGCGACGAGATCGTATTTGTCCTTGAAGTGGTAATAGAACACGCGTCGTTCCACTTCGCAGCGGGCGCAGAGGTCAGCCACGCGGACTTTTGACAGGGGGATGCGCGCCATCATGCGCTCGAGTTCGTCGGCAAACATGCGCTTGGTGTTCCTGGCCATGGCTCGGTCCTTTGCAAAGGGTCTTCGATACCGTACATATTAGCGGTATGTGCAGTCGAAGATGTTGCCTGCTTTAGAAGATCGGGTGGGTCGGATGCGCGGTCTCGTCCACAACGAACACCGTATCGTCGTCGTATTTCGGCGGGATAACCGGGATCTGCAGGTAAGACTCGTAGCGCCCGCCCGTGTGGAACACGTGCTCGCCCTTGTTGTCGGTCTCCCAGACGAGCGGCTCGATCCAATGCGGGTCGCGGATGTAGCGCCCAGCGACATGCACGCGGATGGTCTCGCCGGCATGCCAGATGCGGCTCGTGGGGTTGATCTCGACGTCGATCGGCACGATTTCACCTGCCGACAGCTTCAGCTCGCGGCGATGCGCCTGCACGGGTTGGAAATCGCTCGAGAGCTCGGGGTCGAGCTCGCGATGCGACACGCGCATCTTGCCCCAAGCGCCCGGGTGCGGGGCCGTGCCGTCGAAGATGGTGACGGGCTGCTCGACGCCGCTGCGCGAGAGCTTCTTAACGGTGACGAACAGGTCCATGTCGTCGTGGCCGTCGGCCTCGACCCAAGCGTGCAGCTTCATGTAGCCGGTGAGCTCGGTATCGCGTTCGAACGTGTGGTCGAACGCGATCTCGCCCTCGTTGGCGTCGTAGCGAACCTCGGTTTCGGCGGCGGGGTTCTCGTGGCCCATCGAGGCATTCGCGGCATCCAAGTACAGCTTCTCGTACTGGGTTCGAGCCAGCGGGAACTCCTTCTCGGGCCGGTCGACGCACAGGCTGTCATCGAAACGGTCTTGCACTTCGATTCGCACGCGCGGCATGGACTCCCAGCCGTTGCGGATGCCCTTGCAGTAACGGTCGAAGAACAGCTTCAGCTCGGCCAGGTATTTGGCGGAGTAGAAATCCGGCCACTCGAACTCGCGATGGGCGCGCAGCCACTTCTGGGGCGACGCGATCTTGCGCCAGCCGTTCACGGAGCCGCGCAGGTGGAAATGGTTCCAGCCGGCCGTCACGTAAGCCGGCACGGTGATCTTCGAGAAGTCGGGAATCTTGTCTTCCCAGTACCCGTTCATCAGCGGGTACTTCTCGGCCATGGCGCCTTGGTCGTCGATGCCGTTTCGGCCGCAGGCGCCGGCGGTGGCGAAGTTCGTGAACTGGATGCAGGGGATGCCGCCCTCGTAGAGCGACTCGCGGTACATGTCGGACATGCCCTCCCA
>ODAI012502622.1_pt1 | contig 19258 bp, 15 predicted proteins | sample 1539321 | NCBI WGS metagenome assembly ODAI01 (sample SAMN02144231, study PRJEB22623) | gut metagenome | biome: sheep rumen | host: Ovis aries | place: New Zealand
CCGCGGGGACTTAAATTTACCGTACCCACTTTTGCTCCGTCAGGAAGACAGGACCGCTTAAACTGCTGGCTGAAAAAACGCCTGTAGAATGAAATAAGCCATTTTTTGATTGTGGCACGGTCATAAACTGCTTTTTCCCCGCGGGCCTGGGGCTGCTCAATAAAGGCTTTTTCTGCAAGGTAAAAAATCTTTGCGGGTGTAAAACCAAAGCGAAGTACATAATACAGGAAAAAGTCATGCAGTTCGTAGGGACCGACCAGTTCTTCGGTCTTTTGTGAAATATTTTTTCCGTCAGGAGGCAGAAGTTCCGGGCTGACAGGTGTGTCCAGAATGTTTCTCAGTACCCCGGCAAGTTCCTGCTGATTTTTCTCTTCTGCATCATCGCTGAACCATTGTACCAGATGGCGGACCAGAGTCTTTGGAATTGACGCATTCACTCCGTACATGCTCATGTGGTCTCCGTTGTAGGTAGCCCATCCGAGTGCAAGTTCGCTCAAATCACCGGTGCCGATGACAATGCCATTCTTTTTGTTTGCCACATCCATCAGAACCTGAGTCCTTTCCCGGGCCTGGCAGTTTTCGTAGGTTATGTCGTGAATATGTTCGTCCTGACCGATGTCCTTAAAATGCTGGCGGACGGCATCTGCTATGGGAACTTCCATGAGGCTGGCTCCCGTTTCTTTGGCAAGAAGGCAGGCGTTTTTGTAGGTGCGGTCAGTGGTTCCAAAACAGGGCATTGTTATTGCGCATATATGTGAAGCGTCCATCTTGCAGAGATCAAAGGCACGCACTGTTACCAGAAGGGCAAGGGTACTGTCCAGACCTCCGCTTAAACCGATTGCCGCACACTGGCAGTTGATGTGTTTCAGCCTTTTTGCAAGCCCCTGAGCCTGTAGTTCAATGACCGCCCGGCAGCGTTCTGTCCTTGCAGTTGAATCAGCGGGTACAAAGGGGTGTGGGGCAATCTGTCGTAAAAGTCCCCTTTCTGCCTGTTCAGATTTTTCGTTTTTATTTTCAGTCAGATCAATGAATATCGTCAGAAAATCATCAGCTTCATTTTTCTGGCAGTCAGCAAAGGTTGTCGTGCGCTTTCTTTCCTGGGCAATGCGCTCCAAATCAAAATCAGCAGAGACAAGTCCCTCTGAGAACAATGTGGATTCAGCAAGAATGATGCCGTTTTCTGCCAGAATATTATGGGCGGCAAAAACCAGGTCACTTGTGCTTTCGCCATTACCCGCATCTGCGTAAAGATAGGCGGCCGTCATTTTTGCGCTTTGTCCTGCAACAAGCATCCGGCGGTAATCTGCTTTTCCAATTATTTCATTACTGGCGCTCAGGTTTGCAATGACTGTGGCTCCAGAAAGAGCTGCATGAATTGACGGAGAAAGGGGAACCCACAGATCTTCGCAGATTTCCGTTCCCAGTACAAAAAGGGGGTTGTTTTTGTCCGCAATCAGAATTCTGCTTCCAAAGGGAACTTCCGGGTTGCTTTCATCTATATAAAGACTTTTTATTTCTCCGGCACTTGCGGGAGAAAAATGCCGTCTCTCATAAAATTCGCTGTAAGTGGGAATATAGGATTTTGGCACAAGGGCAAGAATCTTTCCCCGGTGTAAAATTGCCGCACAATTGAAGGTGGCTCCATTATCTGCAAGGGGAAGACCAACGAGAAGAAGTGCATTTAATTCTGCAGTTTCCCTTGAAATCCGGCTCAGTTCTTTCCGGGCTCCTTCCAGAAGTGTACGCTGCAGAAATAAATCGCCGCAGGTGTAGGAGGTAATGCAGAGTTCAGGAAAAAGAATAAGTTTTGCACCTTTTGCGTATGCTTCTTTTGCAAGAGAAATAATGGCGTCAGCATTTGCCTGGCAGTCTGCCACCTTTACCGAGGGACTGGCACATGCCGCGCGAAAAAATCCGTAATCCATAAAAACAGTGTAGCAAAAAAATCCTGCTAAATCAAATGAAATCAGGGCAAAAATATTTCTTGCCAGTTGATAAAACGAGGGGTAAAATAAAACTCTGTAGGGAGTAGGTTAGTGAACTATATTGGATTAAAGAAAAAGCAAAAGAACTGCCGCCCGCCTGGTATTTGTGCTGGCTCTGCTTTTTACTGCGGCCATTACTTTCTGCTTTTTCTATTCCATTTTACATCAGTCTTTTGTATGCGCTTGCAAAAGATGATGTCATTCCTTCCCGTTTTGCCCAGCTCAACAAGGGGCACATTCCGGAAAATGCAGTCCGTGCCATCACACTCATTTCAATTTTTGTTCCTCTTGTCGGTCGGGCCGCAATCGGCTGGATTGTAGATGTAACGACTGTCGGCGCTGTCATCATCTATGGACTTCTCTCCTGGGCTACATGGAAATTTGCCCGCGTCGAAGGAAAATCACTTGAGCAGTTTACCGGCATGTCCGGTCTCATCCTTATGATTGTATTCGGTGTTTTTCTGATTGTTCCCAATCCTCTTACCAACAATGCAATCACACAGGAAGCGCATTTTCTCTTTATCGTCTGGGCAATAATGGGATTTGTTGTCTTTTATCATATCATCAAGCGTGATAAGTCCGGAAAATTCGGTGCATCGGTAACCGTTTGGATTGGACTGATAACACTTGTTCTCATTCTTTCCCTTATCTGGCTGCTACGCTCAAATAACGATGCCATTGCCCTTGCAGAAGAAAAAGTCTTCCGCTTTATCCATGGAATGGCCAGCCCTGAAGACTATGCAATGGGAGAAGACCTTTACATGCGGAAGGCCATGAGTTCAATATATGATGCCAATTTAAAAGATATCTTCATCGTCATGGCGCTTTTTGTACTCGCTATCGTTATGCAGTTCAGCAGTATAATGGTATTGAAGAAGAGAAAAGAGACCTTTAACGATAGGATTGGTAAAGTAACAAATATTGCCAACACTGACGCAATGACAGGTGTAAAGAATAAGCGTGCCTATGCAGAATACGAAGCCAAGATAAATTCCAGAATCTTAAGCGAAACTCTCAGTAATTTTGCCATTGTAATCTGCGATGTAAACGGACTCAAGGCAATTAACGATTCTCAGGGACATAAAGCGGGAGACGAACTCATTAAAAGTGCCTGCCGGATGATTTGTAAGCTTTTCAAGCATAGTCCGGTTTTCCGTTTTGGTGGTGATGAATTTGTCGTTATTCTGACTGATGATGACTTTAATTCCCGTGAAGAGTTACTCCGCCAACTCAACAGGCAGGTAGAAGAAAATCTCCGGAATGAAGACGTTGTTGTTGCGGCCGGAATGGCGGAGGTCATTTTCGGAAGGGACTGTTCAATGTCTACTGTGTTCGACCGCGCCGACACCCGCATGTACCTGAGAAAGCGTGAACTGAAAGAAAACATCAATTAGGCTTTTTTCTTCTCTGTTGCAAATATCTTTAATTCTTTGTACAATAATATAATATGAATAAAGCACTTGAAGAATTAAAAGAGCGCGGTTTTTTTGCGCAATGTACTGATGAAAAAGGACTTTCTGATTTAATGGATAAAGGACCGGTTGCATTTTATGTTGGCTGTGACCCCACAGGACCGAGTCTTCATATTGGACACATGGTGCCATTCTTTGCCCTGCGCCATCTTCGCGAGGCAGGACACATTGGTATTGCATTGATTGGCGGTGGTACAGCCCGTATCGGTGACCCCTCAGGCAAAACAGAAATGCGCAAGATGATTTCCTATGAGCAGATTGACCAGAATGTAGAGACCATCAAGGCTCAGCTGGATAAATTTATCGGCTTTGACGGAAAAACTGCCTTTTCTGCCAACAACAAGGACTGGCTTGCTGATTTGAACTACATCGACTTTTTGCGCGATATTGGTTCCTGCTTCAGTGTAAACAAAATGCTTTCTTTTGAAGCCTACAAGCAGCGTCTTGAGCGCGGGCTTTCTTTTATTGAATTTAACTATCAGCTTTTGCAGAGTTATGACTATCTCTGCCTGCATCAGAAGTACAATGTTCAGTTGCAGATTGGTGGCGATGACCAGTGGGGAAACATTACCGCTGGCGTTGATTTGATTCGCCGCAAACTGGGCGGTACGGAAGAATTGAATGCCGAGCACACTGTCTATGGTCTTACTTTCCCCCTCATTACCAGAAGTGACGGAAAGAAAATGGGTAAGACAGAAAAGGGTGCCATCTTCCTGGACAAGAATCTCACAAGTGTCTATGACTTCTTCCAGTACTGGCGCAATGTTGCAGATCCGGATGTACGCAAATTCTTCCTGCTCTTTACCTTCCTGCCTGTTTCTGAAATTGACGAAATCTGTGCGGGTGACATCAACAAGGCAAAAGAACGCCTTGCTTACGAAGTTACCAAAGAAATTCACGGAAAGGAAGAAGCAGACGGAGCCCTCGCCGGTGCAAAGGCTGCTTTCAGCGGACAGGGTGACAAGAGCCAGATGCCTACCGCGGAAGTTTCAAAGGCAAAAGTTGAAGCAGGAATCGGCGTAATTGATTTGTTTGCCGAAGTAAATTTCGGTGGCTCAAAAAGCGATATCCGCCGCCTGATTCAGGGAAAGGGACTTGCAGTAAACGGCAAAGTTATTGAAGATGTAAAGGCAGTTCTTTCTCTTTCTGATGCTGACGACTCTGGTGAATTTGTTCTCCGTGCCGGAAAGAAAAAATTCCTTCGCGTTGTCTTAAAATAAAAAGGTGAGGCTATGAAAAAGAGACTGACTTTTTTTTCTGCAATTTTCGCGACCTTCTGCCTGCTTGCATCTGCTCAGGAAAGTGACTATGCCAGTACAGTTCGTCCGATTGTAAAAAATATTTCAGTCTCGCATATTTCAAATGCCCAGGTCAGAATCAGCTGGACGCTTCCCCAGGGATTTGTTGCCTCTTCCATTCTGATTTTTAAGGATACACAGCCTTTTGTAACAAAAAATCAGATTACCACAAGCAGTCCCATTGCCCAGGTTAAGCCTGATTCCTCATATTATGTAGACCGGCTTATGAACTACAAGGAATACTACTATGCGGTTATAGCAAGGCGCGAGGACGGAAGCCTCTATGATGTAGTCCTTCCTTCAATCAATGCAACTGCATCTGGAATCCGCGCCCGCCGGGAGACAGCAGTTCAGGAAGCCGATGAGGAAATTCTTCCAGAAAAACTCTATGCAGACGGTCAGCTCCGTGAACTTCCGCTCCCTTATCTGGAGATGCTAGATGAACAAAAAAAGCCAAATCCCCTCCGCAAGGAAGTGATGGATGCCGCCACAGAGTTAGCAGGCGGACACATGCAAAAGCATGTTCAGCTTCTTCCTCCCCATATTTTTGAGGAGGATATGATTGCCCCTGCCGGTGGTGACGAATATTTTCTCTTTGAGATTTTAAAAGACCATTTTATCCGCAAGGATTATAAAAGTTCTGTTGAAAACCTGCAGAAGTTTCTCAGCGTAAACCGTTCGCCTGCAGTTACCAGCCGGGCAGTTTTCTATCTTGCCGAATCATTCTATTACAGAAAGAATTACAGGCAGGCACTGGGACTTTTTCTCTTTGTGGAAGATGAAATCCCGACCGTTTCAAAAAAATGGATAGAGTCTACACTTGATTTATATCAGCTGCCCGAAGAAAAATAGGGCGTCTTTATCTAAAATATATAAGATTGACTTAAAATTACAGGAGCCGCTATGTTAGAAGAATTAAAGGAGCCGATTGCATCGCTCAAAGAAGATATTATGAATGTCTGGGGGCGTCTTTGACTCCGCTGCAATTGATAAGCAGATAAAAGAAAAAGAAGAACTGACCGCTTCCCCGGATTTCTGGAATGATACCGAAAAAGCCCAGAAAGTCATGAATGACATCAAACTGCTCAAAGGTCGTGTCGAACCCTGGCGTGAACTGATAGCCGCTGTGGATGACATGGAAGCCTTGTATGAAATGGGCATTGAGGAGCACGATCAGAGCATTGAAGGCGAACTCAGGGAACTCTTAGATGACGCCCAGAAAAAATTTGACCATCAGAGTATTTTGAACCTGCTTTCAGGTGAAGTTGATAAGAGCGGCTGCTTCCTTACCATTCATGCGGGAGCGGGTGGAACGGAAGCCTGTGACTGGGCATATATGCTGAGCCGTATGTACATCCGCTGGGCGGAAAGACGCGGCTTTAAAATGGAAACCGTTGATATTCAGGAAGACGAGGGCGGTATCAAAAGTACCACCATTCAGATTACAGGCGATTATGTCTACGGCTACCTTAAGGGAGAAGCGGGAGGGCATCGCCTTATCCGCATTTCGCCTTTTGACGCAAATGCCCGCCGCCACACATCTTTTACCTCAGTCTTCATTTTTCCTGTTCTTGATGACACCATTAAGGTTGATATCCGCCCGGAAGATTTGCGGGTAGATACATTCCGTTCCGGTGGCAAGGGTGGTCAGCATGTAAACAAGACGGATTCTGCCGTGCGCTTTACCCACTTGCCCACAGGCATTGTCGTTCAGTGTGACAGTGAGCGCAGTCAGCTGATGAACCGTGCAACTGCCATGAGCATGCTGAAGGCAAAACTCTATCAGCATTACAAGGAAGAAAAGGAAAAAGAAAACGCCAAATTCGGTGCTGAAAAGAAAGATATTTCCTGGGGAAACCAGATTCGTACCTATGTCTTCCAGCCCTATACGATGGTAAAGGACCACCGCACAAAGCATGAGACAGGTAACATTCAGGCGGTCATGGACGGTGATATTGACCAGTTCATTGACGCATACCTGCAGGCTCAGTGGAAGGGACTTCCTGTTGGTGGTGATGACTCAGACGAAGATATGTAATTAGAGCAGACTGACCGGGTCTACATCACATTCAATGTAAACGTCGCTGGAGTGCCTGTAGTTATAGAGCAGGTCTGCAGCGACTTTTTGCATGATGCCCATATTGTTTCCGCGGAGCAGTACCTGATAGCGCCAGTTCAAAGCGATTTTTACAATGGGACACTCTGCGGGACCCAGTATCTCCGTTTCTTCCGCTGACTTTGCCCGGGCTGAATCTGAATGAATGATTTTCTGCAGGGATGAGCGAAGAATGTTTACGGCTCCTGCGGCACTTTCTTCTGCCTGAGCCTCTGTCGGTGCCCTGAAAACAAGACGGACCAGGCGTGAGTAGGGCGGAAAGTCCAGCATTTCTCGTTCATTCAGTTCACTTTCATAAAATTCTTCAATTTCACCATTAACGGCACAGACAATTGGCTTTCTGTCGGGTGCATAAGTCTGCACAAGCACAAGACCGTCCGGGAAAAATCTTCCTGCACGGCCGGCAACCTGGGTGATGAGGGAAAAAGTTCTTTCTGCGGCGCGGAAATCGGGCAGATGAAGACCAGTGTCTGCCAGAATGACTCCCACAAGCTGTAAATTGGGAAAATTCAAACCCTTTGCCACCATCTGTGTTCCCAGCATGATGTCGTATTCGCCTTTTCTGAAGGCATCCAGTTTTTCCTGCAGTTCTCCTTTTTTTGTGATGTTGTCAGTGTCCACCCGTACGACTCTGGCGTTGGGAAATTTTCCCCTTACTTCCTGCTCAATGTATTCTGTACCGAATCCAGAATAGCCTACATCCAGTGAACCGCATTGCGGACATTCCTGTGGCGGAACGGTCTGCCAGCCGCAGTAATGACAGCGCAGACGCTTTTCATTCTTGTGGTAGGTGAGTGAAACCGAGCAGTTTTTGCACTTCATCTCAAATCCGCATGAATTGCAGCGGAAAAAATGAGTAAAGCCCCGCCTGTTCAAAAAGAGAATGGCCTGTCTTTTTGCCGCAATGCATTCCTTAATTGCTTGAGAAAGTTCATCTGAAATGCAGCCGTCCATTTTGAGCAGGGAAAGATTTATTGCCCTGATGCGAGGCATAGCTCCGCCTGCAAGCCTGCGGGTAAGGGTATGACGGATAATGGTGTTATTTTTCATGGCATGCCAGGCTTCTGCGCTGGGGGTTGCGCTTCCCATGACAAGAGGAATGCCGCATTTTGCAGAACGGTACATTGCAACCTGTCTTGCATGATAGCGGGGCGTGGATCCGCTTTTGTAGGAGCCGTCATGCTCTTCATCAATGATAATCATTCCCAAATCAGGTACAGGAGCAAAGACTGCGCTTCTGGCTCCGATTACAACCCTTGCTTCACGGTGCAGAATGCGCTTCCATTCGCCAAGCCTCTGGCTGGGAGTCAGTCCTGAGTGAAGGACAGCAGCCGTCTGACCAAAACGCGCTACAACGGCTTCAATCACCTGTCTGGTAAGCCCGATTTCCGGAACCAGATAAATAACACCCTTTCCCTCTGAAAGAAGCCTTTCCGCGGCCTGTAAAAAAACTTCTGTTTTTCCACTTCCTGTAGGACCGTACAGATAGTGAAGACGGCTGCCGGTGGAGGATAAAATACCTTCTACTGCGGCGGATTGTTCTTCGCTTAAGGAGCGGGGAGTGGTGTCTGGGGCTTCTTCTGTAAAGGAAAAACTTCCTGCATCAGTTTCTCGTTTTCCGCCGGGCAGCATGGCAGATAGGGCTTCACCTATGGAGCAAAGGTAAAAAGATGATACCCAGCGGGCAAGGGAAACAAGTTCCGGCGTAAAAATCGCTTCCTTATCCAGAAGGCGGAGTATGGGGCGGATTTTTTCTTCTTCTACACCACAGTCTGCCGGAAACTCATTTGATTCTGCGATGATAAAGCCTGTTGTCCGTCTGTTTCCGAATTTGATTTCCGCCCTATAGCCCAGACGGCTTTCCCCTGAGTCATTGTCATCAATGTCGAGATAGGTAAAGGCCTGGTTTACAGGCACATTCAGAACGATTTGCAGATAGCGTTTCATGCTTTACCTGCAGTTAGTCCGGATTGTAGGCAGGTTCTATTTCCCGGAGCCTGGCACGAATCATTTTAAGGTCTTCCCATGCAAGTCTTTTCTGACTTGTGTCCCTCAGAAGGGCACTTGGGTGAAAGGTCACTCCCACGGGAATGCCATTCCATTCATAAAAATGTCCGCGGAGTCTGGTTACGCCATCCTGAGTATTCAGGAGATTTTTTGCCGCAGTGCTTCCCGCACAGATAATCATTTTTGGTTTAAGAGTAAAGATCTGAGCCTGCAAGAATGATTGACAGGCCGCCGCTTCATCGGGATAGGGGACACGGTTTTCCGGCGGACGGCATTTTACTATATTTGCGATAAAGGTATTTGTTTTGCGGGACAATCCTATTGAAGCAAGCATTTTGTCCAGCAGTTCTCCGGCAGGGCCCACAAAAGGTCGCCCTGTCATATCTTCCTGTTGTCCCGGTCCTTCTCCTACGACTAGCACAAGGGGATTTTCAACGCCTTCCCCCGGAACGACATTTTTGCGGGTTCGGGAAAGCTGACAGCGCTGACAGGCCGCAATTTTTTGGGCAATTGAAGCCATTGAAGTGGAATTTTTTGACTCTGACTGTGCAGAAAAAGATACACTTTCAGACCCTTCCGATGTTTTTTCAGCTTCTGGTGCGGTAATTTCTTTTTCCTGAATGTCATCACTGAACCGGGGCATGGCACCTGCAAAAGATTCAGGCCTGTAGCCGTATGCGTTGCATGCCGCTGTTTTGAGGAGTGTGTATAGTGTCTCTTTTTCTTCTGCCGTCATATAAGTTCCGCTGTATGCTGAATTATAATATATCCTTGAAATTCACGCAATAATCAGATAAAATAGAAATAGTATGAAAATCGCTATGTTTTCGGACTCGTATTATCCGCGCATTAACGGAGTTACGGTTTCTGTCCATTCCTACGCGGTAGAACTTACAAAACTCGGACATAAAGTCGCAATCGTCTGCCTTGACTACACGGAAGAACAGCAGAAGGCCTCTTTTTTTGATGAGAAAAAAAATGATGCATCTTCTCCTTTTAAAATCATCCGTATTCCTTCCCAATGGATAGTCTGGTCAGATGAAGACCGTTTTGCCCGCTTTGACTGCTGGAGATATCTCAAAAAGCAGGTGGATGCATTCGGACCAGACCTTGTACACGGAAACGGGGAGTGGTCTATCGGCTATCTTGGAGCCATGTATGCCCGTCACCGCAGACTGCCTTTTGTCTATACATTTCATACTATGTGGGAAGACTATATTGCAAACTATACTTCCCTGATTACTTCTCTTATCCCGGACAAGGGTCTCAGGCTGGCGGGAAAAATGCTGGTCAAATTCTACCTTAAGCGGGCAAATCTTATAATCGCTCCTACAAAGCATATCGCTCAGGTTGTAGAACGCTACGGCATTAAGCGGCCCACTACGGTTTTGCCCACCGGCATTCCGGACAATAAATTCGGTAAATATTCGCTTTTCAGGGCAAAGTCCATGTTCAACACCCTCAGCCGCAAATTTCCTGCGATAAAAGGGCGGAAGATTCTTCTATATATTGGCCGCATTGTTAAGGAAAAAAATCTGGCATTTTTGTACGATGTGCTGGAAAAAGTAAAGGAAAAGGAAGCCGATACTGTCCTGCTGATGGTGGGCGGAGGTCCTTATCTGGATGACTTAAAGGAACTTGCCCTTCAGCGGGGGCTGGAAAAATCGGTCTGCTTTACCGGCTATGTGCCTTCAAAAGATGTAATCTATCTCTACCGCATGTCACAGGTCTTTGTATTTCCCAGCAAGACTGATACGCAGGGGCTTGTAACAATTGAGTCCATGCTGGCAGGGCTTCCCGTTGTGGCTATAGGTGAACTGGGAACTGTGGATGTAATGCAGGGCGATAACGGCGGCTTTATGGTACCCGATGATGCTGATGTTTTTGCGGAAAAAGTTCTCCTTCTCATGCAGGATCAGAAAGTGCACAGGCAAAAAGTGGAAGAAGCAAAAGTATGGGCACAAAAATGGAAAATTTCTTCTCTTACGCCCCAGCTGGTCAAGTGTTATGAGCGTGTGCTTGCAGAAAAGAATCAAAAAAGTATGGATGATGAAGATGAAAACAAGTAATATGCATGCCGCAAAAATCATACTGGCTTTGAGTCTGTTTTTGCTGGCCTTTCCCTCTTTTTCTTTTGATGCAAAGGAACTTTTTGAAAGAAGGTCCAGAAGTGCCCAGGAACTCATTCCTTCCGGACACTGGATATACGATTCCCTTATGGCCATCAGCCTTGAAGCCCGCATTTTAAACTTTGCAGACAGTGCACCTCTTTCCATTCAGGAACTGACAACCTATCTGAATGAAATTAACTATGAAAGCCTCAGTGATGCAGGACGCGCCCAATATGACCGCATTTATTCCTATATCGGTGAAAGACGCTTTTCCATTGGTGCAGATCTCCTTTCCCTGAGCCTTGAACCGGAAATCAATCTGGAAGGATTTTACAAGACTAACGAAAATATCGACTGGGTGTACGACCGCTACAGCCGCAAGCCTGTTTTTGACTGCCCCCTGGTTATTTCCTGTGCAGACTATTTTGCAATGGATATGGAAATTTCCCTGGGCTCTTCCAAGGGAGCTTCCCTGCAGCATGACAATTATTCAAATATTCCATACCGTGTAAAAAACATGGATGTCAATTTTCCATACAATGCCTATTTCAATACAGGATACAAGTTTACGGAAAAAACAGGCATCGCCCTGCAGATTCAGCAGGGCAGTCAGTCAATCGGCCGTACCCTTGGCGGTTCAATCATCTGGTCTGACCATCTGACAGGCACTACACAGGTAAAACTGAGTGCCTATTCACCAATCCTCAAATACACTGCAAGCATCAGCCAGTTTAATGTAGACAAATACATGTACATGCACAATATAGAGGCCCGCATTTTAAGAAAGTTTACGCTGGGCGTGCAGGAAGGCATTCTGGTTTATGCACCGCTTGAACTCCGCTACATGAATCCCTGGACTATTTTTCATGGTTTTGCCCCCTGGCGTGATTACGGTGACGAAATGGGAAAGCGTACGGAATCTGACCCGGAATCTCATACCTGTGCCTATCTGGGCATAAAAATGGAATTTACTCCGGTAAAATATCTGCGCCTCTACGGACTTTTTGCCATGACCCAGTATGCTACTCCCTATGAAAAGGCAAACTGGCCGGACAGCCTGCAGCCAAATGGTTTGGGCGGACAGTGGGGTGCTGAATCATACATTCCCCTTAATAACGGCTACCTGCATTTTGGACTTGAGGCTTCATACACACAGCCCTATCTCTACATCAAGGAAAGTCCCAACTGGTCTCTGGTGCGCACATACAGCGAAAATATGGGAGACCATGCGATTTTTTACGAATGGATTGGTTCTCCCAATGGTCCTGACACGATTTCTGCCCAGCTTACAGGAGGTTACTCTGTGCCGGCAAAATATTCCATTGACGGAACCTATCTTTTTATGGCGCGGGGCGAAATGTCGGGAACGGGCGTGTTCGACAGCATGAACGCAAACGGAACGAAGTGGGGCGGGCAGGTTACCGAACAGTCTGGCGTCAAAGACTGGTGCTATCCAGAGAATACGACAGAGCGCGATTACTCTACGCCGCACGGAATCCCCGAGTATGTGCACCGCATTTCAGTACTGGGAAGCTGGCAGGCAAGACCCTGGCTCAAACTTTCCCTGCAGCCTGCCTATGTGATGATTTTTAACCGGGGGCACAAAAGCGGAGAATTTGCAGGCGGATTTGAAATTGCCCTTGCGGTCAAGTGTTCATTTATCCGGTTATAGTATATACTTATAAAAAAGGTGTTCTGATGAAAAAGTTTCTTCTGATTTCTGCTTTGATTTTTTCTCTCTCCAGGCTGGCAGCCCAGGTTGCCGTAGATCCAAATGACCGTTTTTATGCTGAGGCTCAGGTTTGGGAAGTTCGCGGTCTTATTGACAGGCTTCCCCAGATTCGGCCTTATCCCCTGAACCTGATTAAATCAATTCTGGAAAAGGTTGCTCTTGCAGGCCTGAATGAAGACGGAACCCGGAATGAACTTTACAAGGAAGATGTAGACCTTGCCCTTTATGAATATGAACGTATTTTTTCAAAGCCCTTCCATGTGGAGTTGAGTGGCGGCGGAAATCTTGGCGTTTCTACAGACCGTACCAATGGCGGAAGCAGTACCAGTAAATTTCTTGAAGGAAGGGCAGCCATCGCCGGTGACGTAGCCATACATCCCCTTGTCAGTTTCAGTTACAACATCGGTGAATATGGAAAAATCGGTACATGGAGCAATGTTACTCCGGCCTATACAAATTTCCCCCGTGATGCCATACAGGATTCTGCATCAATCGGTCCTTTAAGCGTTTATTTTGATGCAAACAGCAATATAAGCGCAGGTACAAAGGATTTTTATGCTACTGCAGGCATGAGTCGTGTTGGATTTGGACCTTTTTTGGGCGAGGGCCTGTGTCTGAATGAAAATTCTTACCATTCAGCAAATATGTTTGTAAATGCTTCCAGCAGGTATGTGTCATTTACCACGCTTTTTTCTGCTATTGGTGCGACGACAAATTTTAATAATGATGACATTCTTGCAAGTTCCAAGTACTTCGCCGTTCACTCAATTCGTTTTACACCTTTCAGCTGGCTGGGAATTTCTTTCTATGAGTCAGTTGTCTTTGGCGGACGTACTGAATTCCTTTATCTGATTCCCGCACCCTTTATGGTTGTTCAGGGACTGGGCGGAAATCACGACAACCTGCAGATGGGTCTTCTTTTTGAATATGATATCGTAAAGAATCTCCGCCTCAATCTGGATATTTTCATTGATGACCTTGATGCCGAAAAACTTGCCAAACTTAAACTGGACGGAAAAAACCGTTTTGGCATTCAGGCAGGCTTTTTCTATACGCCGCCCCGCAGTGTCTGTAAGTCTTTTGGCATGAATTATACTCTGATTACCCCTTATACCTATTCCCACTGGCAGTGTGTAGGTGATGAATCCGGACAGATAAAGGGATCGACAGTCAATTATCAGAACTACACCAATAACGGAATCAATATCGGTTCTACACTTCAGCCGGACTCAGACAAAGTGGGCTTTACTGCAAGATTTCAGCCAAAAAAGAATCTGAAACTGACCCTGTCATCCAGTTTTGTCCGTCATCAGAATGTTGTTGAAGCCTTAAGCAGTGAAGAAGCCGGAAGGTACATGATTTCTAAAGCCGGAACCTATCGTACTGACGGCAGCCTCTACACGCACTCAATGTTTTCTAATGAAACTGATTACAATGCTGAGCATGTAGACAGCGCATGGTCAAGCCTGCTCTTTATGTCCGGTGCTCATTCCATGTATACCTGTCAGGCGGGCTTGAATGCAGAATATGAGATTCCGTCTGTAAAAAAATGGCGCATCACCCTCAAGTTTGGCTATACCTTTGAGTATGTCCACAATAAGGGTATAGACAATAATATCTATCCGGGAATGGAAACGGGATACGCAACCTACGATTCAACTACAAAAAAATACACCTTTAAAGGTGAGACGTACGATAAACTTTCAGATATCGCAAACCTGCCCGAAGTACAGGCTCAAGCCCGCAAGGCTTATGACGAATGGGTAGCAAAACTTTTTGACCAGGTGAATCAGTATTTCTATCTGGGAGTAAAACTTACTTACTGATAGAAATACATCTGCTGATTATTCGCCGGTCAGTTTCTTGCCGTTTTCGGAAGCGAGCATGGCTGTGTTTTCGCGGGTGCCGTATTTTTCTGCCACCATGCCTGCACAGTCATAGCGCTTGATTTCACGCTTTTCGTAAGCTTCCCGGATTAAATCTTCTGCTTCCAGAGATTCATAGATTTTTTTTGCTTCCTCTAAATCTGCATGCAGAACCGGATGGCGGGGAGAAAAGAGAACGCAGCAGTCTTCGTAAGGAAGAATTGATGTCTCATAGGTGCCGATGAAATTTGCTGTGGCGATAATATCTTCCTTGTCAGTTCCGACCAGAGGACGGAGCAGGGGATACTCTGCCATGCTTTCGGTTACTGCCATATTCTGAATGGTCTGGCTTGCAACCTGTCCCAGACTTTCTCCTGTTACAATACAGTCGGCACCAAGGCGTTCAGCCAGAAGATTTGCACACTGCATCATACACATGCGGAGCATAAGTGTGGTGAAATTTGCAGGAGAGCGCTGCTTAATCCGCATCTGTACGTCGGTAAAGGGAATAACATTGATGTGGGTGGTTAATCCGTAAGAGGCTAAAATTTCCGCCAGTTTTTCAACTTTTTTTTGCGCTTCTTCCGACGTGTAGGGGTAGGCATGGAAATAACAGCATTCAATCTTCATGCCGCGGCTCATCATACGGTAGCCTGCAACTGGGCTGTCCAGTCCGCCGCTTAAAAGCAAAAGACCTTTGCCGCTTGAACCGACCGGAAGGCCGCGGTGTCCCTTGTTCTTGTTTGAATAGACAAAGCAGCGGTCACGGAGCTCAACGCAGATGCTTACATCCGGATGGTGAACGTCTACGGCAAGTATGTCCTGCTGACATACAAGGGCAGGGGCTTCCCGGCAGATACCGTAGGTGTCAAGGTAAAAACTCTTGTCGCTTCTTTTGGCTTCAATTTTGAAAGTTTTTGCCCCTTTTTCCCGGGCACTGACTGCTTCCTTGAGGACTTCTTCGCGGATTGCGTCAATATTTTTTTCTACGACCGCCGCTTTTGACCAGCCTGTAATGCCAATCAGGTGGTCGAGTGCAAATTCTACGGCAGGAGCAGCATTATCTTCACATTCAATATAGAGTCTTCCGGCATAAAGGGATACCTTTGCATCAACTGACTGCAGGTAGCGGCGGGCATTTCCCATCAAAAGCCGCTCAAAATCACGAATATTCGAGCCTTTCAAAACAAGCTCGCCAAGTCTGCCTAAATATGTTTTCATGTGCTACAGTATAGCGAAAAAGAGCGGCTTTGGGAACAGAATAGAATAAGCGGACCGCATGCCTTGCCATACTAGTCCTCATGTGCCACAAATCTTCCCGCAGTCGCTCTCATTGCCAAATTTCATTTTTTCCGTTATGCTTGTTTTTATGAAACGCTTATCCTGCAATTTTTTCTTTCTCTGCACGGTAATTTGTCTGTCTTTACTTATCTCCTGTCACCGGTCAAACGTAGTTGCATCAGTAAATGATGACAAGCTTTTTACGCTCAAATATGGTAATTTTGAAGACGAACTCAATCTCTTTAATCTTTCCCAGGCGGGTACAATCAACACCTATATGACCATGAGGGACGGTTTTTTTTACATTGCAAACGGCGAGTCAAAAAAAATCATGGAACTTAACTCTTACGGCGACTTGCTCAGCCTTTATTATAATGAAGACCTTACCCGTAATCCTTCCCTGGCTCAGGACAATGGAGAAAACTCCACAAAAAAGGCAGTTGTCTATCCCTTCAATACGCTTGGTCCCATTGCCGTAGATTCTAAAAAACATCTCTATGCGGTAGATACCCTGCCTCTGGAAAGACAGGAAAGAGACCTGGATAAAAGACTGCTTTTGAGTCATGCCGTTCTTCGTTTTGACAGTAACGGAACCTTTATTGACTATCTTGGTCAGCAGGGACCGGGCGGAACTCCTTTTCCCTTTATAAAAAATATGTATACCACTATGCTAAATGAACTGGTGGTAGTGTGTACGACAAATGAAGGTCCCGTTGTCTACTGGTTTGGCGAAAACGGCTTTCTTCTTTACACTGTTCCCTTTACTGCGGAAACCGTTCCCAATCCCTACAAAGATTCAGTGGAAGATTCAGTCTATATTTCAATAGAAAATGTCGTGCCTGATCTGGTCAGCCACAAACTTTATGTAAAGATTGATTATTTTGCCAATACCCTTGACCCGGCTCTGAAAGTTCAGTCGGGAGTGGATTACCAGCATACGCTTTTGTGTCCTCTTGACGTGACAACCGGTCATTATGAGACTCCGCTGGAAATTCCTCCCTATGAAGCATCGGTGGCAGAGGGCTTGAGTAATGAAGTTTATCTTTTACCCTATGATTTTCTTGGTGTGACGGAAAGCGGCTGGTTTTTCTTCTATACACCGACAGAAAAAGGCTTTCAGGTGCAGATGGTACAGCCGAATGGTCAGCGTATCTTAAAGCGGGGCCTGTCTGCAAAACATTCTGACATCCTTTACTATGCAATCAGTCTTGACGAAGAAGGCATTATCAGCGCCCTCTTTATAAAAAATGAGCGGGCAGAAGTGGACTGGTGGCGCACTGACAGTCTTGTTGCTTCCTTTATGAACAATTAAAGAGAGAACGATACAATGGATTTCAGTCATATTGACGAGGGACATACAGAAGGCGATGACGCAATGGTTTTCCGCTATAATCGGGAAGAGAGGCTTGCCCATGCGCCAAAAATCGTTCAGGACTATTACGCCGGAAAAATGCAGATTGGTAGCAGGGGAATTTTTAAGTCTCTTGTTGCAACCCGCGGTAACCGTTTTATGCTTTTTTCTGTGATTATATGTGCCGCCGCCATGACCTTCATGTGGTATTTTTGTCCCAGTAAAAGCGAAGACGTACTGAACCATGTTCCCGTGCAGCTTTCAGCCTTTTCTTTTGATGATACCGTATATGTGACCCTGACTTTTTCTGAGCCGGGGAAAAAATATGAGGAAGGCAGTCAGTTTCCGGTGGAAGTGACATTTAACTTCAATAATGTTGATGGTCAGCTTGCCCATGAAGAAAAAATCACCACAAAATATGCAGGAAAAAAAGAATTAGTGAGGACAACTTTCAAGGATTATGATATAATTGAGGTAACCGCTGTACTTAAAACGGGAGAGCAGGAAAAAGTTCTCTCACAAAAAGTGCAGAAACAATAAACCGTTTTATACGGTCTTTTACGGGAGTTCAAAAATATGCTGCAGTTTTATTTTTTATCTGTTCTGCTTAATATTATAGCAGGTTTGATTTTAGTGTATGCATCTGATTTCACCAAGGGAACATCACTTTCTGCCGGCGGAGATGGATCGGATGATCTGGATTTTTCCGCGGATTCTTCTGAAGATGCTGAATCACAGACAGCCTCAGGTGAGGGCGTAAAGATTTTTGCGGACGGTTCTTTTATGAACGACAGGCTTTTCCGTCTGGTTGTCGGTGTGCTTGGTCTGCTTGCAGGCGTATTGATTATCATTTCACCCATTCAGAATGATACTCCTGTAGTCGGTGACCTGGTTCCCGCTCTTGCAAATATTCTGGGAAGTCTTGCCCTGCTTCTGGAGTTTTATGCCAATAAGCTTTCAACAGACATCAATCTTCCTTTCTTCCTTCAGGGAGTATTTGTAACCGGCCGCCGTTATCTTGGCGTCTTCTGTATTATTGCGGGACTCATGCACTTTATCTTCCCCCGCATAATGCTCTTGTAGAAATATAAATGGAGTTTTGACTATGGCTCATGTATCTATTGCCTGTATTGCTTTTGACGGAAAAAAAGTTCTGATTGCCCACCGTAATCCGACCGGACAGATGGGAAACCGCTGGGAATTTCCGGGCGGAAAAGTAGAAGAGGGTGAAGACGAAAAAGAAGGTCTTATCCGTGAATTTCAGGAAGAATTTGGGGTCACTGTTAAAGTCGGTTCCCTGATTGCTACCGCTCAGTTCAAGCACAATGGAGACCTCAGGGATTTGCACGCCTATCAGATTTTTGTGCCTCACAATGGTCTGGAAGAAAAATATGTGCTTACTGAACACACAGAATACCGCTGGGCCGAGATGGCAGAAATCCCGGAACTCAACTTTGTGGACAGCGATATGCTCATTTATCCTCAGGTAGTGAAGTATCTTGCAGGCATTCTTCCTGATGATGAGCCAAAGAAAAAATGAAATATTTTCCTCTACTTGCTGCGCTTTTTCTAACGCTTTTTGCCACAGGTTGTGTAAAGCAGAATCTTCCCGTACAATTTGATCTTTCAGATCCCCTTGCGCTGGATGTGGAAATTCAGTGGGCTGTCGTAACGGAGCCCTATGTTGCCTGCTATGAGTCCGCTGATTATGCTTCCCGTGTTGTTACTCATTTCAGAAAGGCTGCCATCCTGCAGATAATAGGGGAGAGTACCGTAACCGACGGTACTTCAAGGGAAAAATGGTATGCCTTTGAGGAAGGTTGGCTTCCCGCCTCAAATGTGGCGGTCTATGCCAATAAAATGCGTGCCCAAACCGCCGTTAAGCAGCTGGGCACTCACTAAATCTCAAATCACAAACCACCCGTCAAACGGGTGGTTTGAACACAGCCTATAAGGCTCGGTTCCCAAGCTGAGACTTAAGTCCCGGCTTTCACTGACGTTCAAGTCTATTGCAGATTGACTCGTCGCAGCCCCTGAAGG
>ODAI014758126.1_pt1 | contig 19258 bp, 16 predicted proteins | sample 1539321 | NCBI WGS metagenome assembly ODAI01 (sample SAMN02144231, study PRJEB22623) | gut metagenome | biome: sheep rumen | host: Ovis aries | place: New Zealand
GAGCTCTTCCATGCGATTGACGCGCGTGCGGATCGTGACGAAGTTCGTCATCATGCCGCCAAGCCAACGAGCGTTGACGTACGGCATGCCGCACTTGTTGGCAGCGTCGGCGATGGGCTCCTGCGCCTGCTTCTTCGTGCCGACGAACAGGATCGTGCCGCCGTTCTTCGCGAGGTTGGACACGAACGTGTAGGCGTCGTCCATACCGATGAGCGTCTTCTTGAGGTCGAGGATGTAGATGTCGCCACGGTTGCCGAAAATGTACGGCTTCATCTTGGGGTTCCAGCGACGGGTCTGATGACCGAAGTGTGCGCCTGCGTCAAGCAGCGTCTGAATATTGACTTTCGCCATATCCTTCTCCATTCGTTAGTCCTCTGCCTGCGGTCATCCCCGAATCCGCAGCCTTTTCCGGTGGCCACTAGCGGTTCGAGTCACGCAAGCATGTGTGATTAGAAACTCTGGTATAGTACCACTTCTCTTGAAACTGCGCAGGAAATCCACGGAGTTAAAACTTATATGGCCTAGCTGCATCAAAGCCGAGCGCAATCGTGGCCGCGCGCTCCATAATCGTTCCTTCCATCCGAAAACCCGGCGCTTTTGAAGCTTTCGTGCGATTTCTCTTATCGGGCAGCTTCGAACGGCCGGCATTACCACCTTGCCGAAAGCAAGCCGACATAGGAGAACGATTGCACGCGCGTGAGTAAAATTCATGATATTGTTTTTTACTTACGCTGTTCACTACACATATTTACATAACGGTCGTTGTCTTGTTACAGTCATGAATACGCTGTGACCGCAATCAGCCGCAGGGAGGAAGACCGGCTACGAAACGACATGAATCCCGGGCAATCGCCGCGACGTTCTGCACGATCATGACCCTGTAAACTGTCTTCAAGCACAAGTAGGCCGCCCGCGGCTGCGATTATCGCGTTGCCGCGCAATTCCAGCCAAACGGAGGAACAGTGAACTTTCGCAACGTGACATACGATCGCTCTTTCGGAACATCCGCACAGCTACCCGCATCGACATTGCCTGAAGTCGCTTTCGCCGGGCGGTCGAACGTCGGGAAATCCTCGCTCCTGAACAAATTGGTCGGTCAGAAGAACCTCGCCCGCGTTTCGCAGAAACCGGGCAAGACCGCGACGATCAACTTCTTCACCACCGGAGACGCCTACCTCGTCGACCTTCCGGGATACGGCTATGCGCAGGTTTCGCACTCGGAACGCGATCGTTGGGCGGAGCTCATAGAAGGGTATTTCAACCAGGACCGCAACTTCGCGCTCGTCTGCTCCCTCATCGACGTCCGCCATCCGGCAAGCGAGCTCGACGAGAACATGGTCTCGTTCCTCCAGGAAGCGGAGCTTCCCTTCCTTATCGCGCTCACGAAAGGCGACAAGCTCTCCAAGTCGAAATGCCACCAGCAACGTACGGCCATCAAGCGGCAACTCGCGCTCTCGGAAGACGTGCCCATGATAATCACGTCTTCCCTGAAAAACGACGGGATGGACGAGCTGCGCAAGACCATCGCCGCATACGTCGAGCGTTTCTAGGGCTCACGCCTCGTCGGGGTTGAATCCATAATCGACCAGCAGGCCATCGCCATCGGCCGCAGTCGTCGCCAGCTCGTCGCAGCGCTCGTTTTCCGCATGGCCCGCATGGCCCTTGACCCAATGGAACGTGACGTCGTGTGGCTCCGCGGCGGCGATGAGCCGTTTCCAGAGGTCGACGTTCTTCACAGGTTGCTTCTGGGAGTTTTTCCAGCCCCTGCGCAACCAGCCCGCAATCCAGTTGTCGGTAAACGCCTTGATCACGTACTGCGAATCGGAATAGAAATCGACCTCGCACGGACGGTTGAGCGCCTCGAAACCGGCTATGGCCCCCATCAGCTCCATGCGGTTGTTCGTCGTGAGGCGGTAGCCTTGTGAAATCTCGCGCTCATGAACCGAACCGGAAGGCGCCGAATACCGCAGCAACGTGCCGAATCCTCCCGGGCCAGGATTGCCCCGGGAGGATCCGTCTGAATAAATCTCGACTCTCATGAGCGAAGTGCCTGTTGAACCGAATCGCAGGTTAAAACGAGCCGTCTGGTCCCGCTAGTATTGGCGCACGTAGATCATGCCGTCGTATACGGGTTCCTCGACGACGCCGACGCCAGGAACGACTGCGTGGATCATCATGCCGTCCCCGGCGTAGACGCCCGTATGCTGGAGGCCGTCTTCCTCGTGGATGACGACGATATCACCAGGCTGGGGATCGCTGACTTGATTCCAGTTGATCATCGTTCCAGTCCACCCGATGCGCTCGTTCTCGCCGGTAATCGCGTAGCTGACGAGACCGGAGCAGTCGAAACCGCCATCGGCACCGCCCACGCCGCCGACGACGTACTCGGAACCGATCATGGCGCGGGCACGCTCGACGATCGCGGCGCCCGTCTCGGCGTTGTACGCAACGGCATCGGAGTACGTGGCTCCGGTCGAGGGGTCGGTCACGGAACCGTCGTCGTTCACGACGACGTTCTCGTCAGCGGGCACGTAATCGTACTCGTATTGAATCTCGCCGGAATCGCCGTCAGAACTCGCGACGGCTCCACCGCCATTCTGGGCTTGCGCCTGGGCTGCAGCAGCCGCTGCAGCTTGGGCGGCAGCCTGCTCCTGCGCGTACAGGGCGCGGGCTTCCTCGCTCAGGCTCTGGTACGTTTCCTGCATCTGGTAAACGAGGGCTTCGGCTTCCTGGTAGGCGGCACCCGCCTCCTCGGATTTCTGCTCGGCGATCTGCGCCTGCTCGGTGTATTCGGCCTTCTGGTCCTCTGCCTCGGCACGCAGCTCCTTGACCTGCCTCGACATCTCGGCATCGTCCTGGTTCATGCGGTTCAGCAAATCCCAGTTGTTCGTGAACTCCTTGAACGAGGCGGAGCCGAGCAGCACGTCGACCACCGAGGCGGAGCCCTCGCGGTACATGTCGCGTGCGCGGTTCCCGAGACGCCCTTGGATTTCCGAAATCTCTGCCGTCAGCTCGTTGACGCGCTTCTCGGCGGCATCGCGGGCCGTGACGGCGGTCTGATAGTCGAACAAGCACTGGTAATAGTTGGCAGAAGCCTGGTTCAGGGTCTCTTGCATTGCGTTGAGCTGCACCAACGCGCTTTGCGCCTCGGCCTCTTTCTCTGCGGCCGTGACGGCGAGCGCTGGCTCTGCGGGAAGCGCGATGGAACAGGCAAGCGCAGCCGACAAGGCGGCTGCCCCTGCGACGGCGCCGATCTTTGCGCCTGCAAACTGAGCGATTCGAATCATAAACACGTCCTCCGTTTCCGGTTTTCGCGAATAAAGCGTACCACTGAATTGTGAAGATGACGCGACATTCCGATTACGTTCGGAAGAGCCGACAGCCACTTTACCGCTTTTACCTCGAATTATGAAGACTGGACAGTTTTCATGGAACTTCGGCCACATCTGCACGTAGACGCCCGACAACCCTAGAAGAAGTCGTAGCGGGGCGGCAACTCCGCGACGGCATGCTCCTCGCCTTGCGAATCGAGCTCGGCGAGCGTTTCGAACGCATGGTCCCAACTGAAGAACGCATCGCGGTCGAACTGGAGTTTCTCGCAGATGTCCTCGCATCCCGCCGGAACGACCGGATGCATGAGAAGCGTGCAGATCCAAAGCAGATACGACGCGTCGGCGAGCACCTGGCGGCGCGCTTCCTGGCGCCTTGCCGCAGTCGCCTCGTCGTCGCCGGCGACTTCCAGGGCCTCGGCAGCTGAAATCCCATCTGCCCACGTCTTGTTCGCATAGCGGATGAACTCGTCCATGATCGACATGATCGTGTGCAACTCGGCGCGCTTCATCGTGCGATCGTAATCCGCAAGCGCCTTATGGGCGCGCTCGGCAACGGCCGGCGTGGGCGCATCGAGAGGAACGGCCCCGTCGAAATTGCGCTTCGCCTCGTAGAGGACGCTTCGCGCCAAGCGGTTGAACACGTTCGACAGCAGCTTCGACTCCTTGAGCGCCGGGTCCGCGACTCGCGTGTCGTTACGCACCTTCTCGTCGGGATCGAACGCCTTCGGCTTGAAGCCCACCGACTTCTGGCCGAGCCCGAGCGCGAGGAAGTGCGCCCGCAGCTGCGCCTGGGTATAGTGCTCGAGAAGCTCGTCTGCCGTAGGCGGTTTCACAGAACCGGACGACGACGCCTTCTTGTTGCCCAGCAGCACGTGGTAGTTCGCGATGAGCCTCGTCTGCTTGAGCGGACGGTCGGTCGCCTCGTGGAAGAACACGTCGCCTGGACGCAGCGCTTCCCAGAGCGCCGGCTGCACCACGCCGTAGAAATACAGGTTGTCCTGCCCGATGAACTGGTAGACTTCCGCATCCTCGCTGCACCAGAAATCGCGCCAGGAGCCTTCGGGCAAACCCAAAGCGTCATTGGCCGCGATGGTGAACGAGATGGGCGCCCACAGGCTCTCGGGCCAGCACCAGACCGTCAAGCCCTCGACCCCGTCGATTACGGGGGCCTTGACGCCCCACTCGATGTTCCCCGTGATGCGGAACGGCACGAGCGCCTTGCCCGTGCGGAAGCGCAAGCCCGCCGAGCGGAGCACGTCCCGGGCGGTATCGCGGTCTTCGATGGTCTCGAATTCCACCTCGAACGACGCCTTTCCCTTCTCGGGGTCGCGAACGACATGCGAAGGCAGCTTCTCGGCAACCGCCTCGAGCATCTCGCGCTCGTCGTTCTTCACGTATATGATCGGAGCGCCGAGGAACTCGGCGCATGTCTGCGGAACGATGGCGCGGATGTCGGGGTCTTCCTCGAGCCCCTTGACGTGCCCGCGCAGGAAATCCCTGAACGCGGGGAGGTCGAAATACCAGTTCTCGACCGGGCGCATCTCGGGCACCGTGCCCGTGACCGACGATTTCGGCGCTATGAGCTCCTCGGGGGCGTAGCTATGGCCGAGGTCGCATTCGTCGGCATACCCATGCTCGGACTTGCACCCTTGCACGGGGCAGCGCCCCTGCACCTGCCGCCCGTTCAGGTATATGCCCGCCTCGGCGTCGTAGAACTGCATGGTCGAGCGTTTGTGAAGGAAGCCGTTCTCGTGGAGGCGGCGGATGATGTTCTCCGACAGGTTCTGCTGGCATTCGCCCGCATGGCCGATCCCGGACCCTTCGTATATCGAAAGCGAGATATCGTACGCGTCGAGAGTCGCCTTCTGCGCGTCGTGGTTGCGTTGCACGTATTCTGCGATCGTGCCATCGAACTCGCCCGCCTCGACGAGCTTGCGGTACCCCTCGTCAATCGGCGAACCAAAGCAATCCGTGCCGCTGATGAACCTGACGTTCTCGGCGCCGATTCGATCGCGCAGGAATCGCGCATAGCAATCGGCAGGCACGAACACGCCTGCGATATGGCCGAAATGCAGCGGCTTGTTGCCATAGGGCATGCCGGCGGTCACCACCGCGCGGGCAGGCCAGCTCTGGCGCTCGAACGTTTCGTTGTTGGACATTGGTCGTTCCTCGGTTCTCAATGAATGTGGTTCGTACCCCACCCTACTTGAAGCGCGGTCCTTGGTTCTCGCTCAGAAGACCCAGAAGGGTCTCGTACTTCGACTGGTCCTCGCTGAACAGGTAGGCGAGATCGGAAATATCGTAGGAGGAGAAGTACAGGTCGGTTGTCGTGTAATCGCTCACGCCCGCAAGCTCGGCCGCCTTCTCAACGGCGTCCTCACGCGTGCCGATCTCGTCCGCCAGACCGTTCTCGACGGCGGTGATGCCCGTGAAAGGCATGCCGGTTGCCAGCTCTTTGACCTGATCGAGGGTCATGGAGCGCCCTTCGGCGACGTTCTCGAGAAACACCTGGTTGATCTGGTCGATCATCCCCTGGTAGTAGGCGCGCTCTTCGTCCGTCAGGGGACGATAGCCGTACGACGAGTCCTTTTCGTCGGCAGACACGATCGTCTCCATGTTGACGCCGATTTTCTCGAGCAAGCCCGAGAGGTCGGTCAGCTGCATGGCCGTGCCGATGGCGCCTATCTCCGTCGATTTCGCGACGAATATGTAATCGGCTTGCGAGGATATCTCGTAGGCCGCACTCGCGTTGATCGAAGCGCTCGACACGACAATCGGTTTGGAGAAGTCGCGCACGTACGCCGCCATCTCCTCGCCTGCGGTCGCGGTACCGCCGCCGGAGTCGACGCGGAGGACGACGCCTTTCACGTAATCGTCCTCTTCCGCCTCGTCGAGCAGCTCCTTGAGCCCTTCGGGGCTGCAAGCGCTGCCGTCGTACTGGATAGTGCCTGCGATGTCGATGATCGCGATCGCGTCTTCGTTCAACGCATCGAGGCTCGACCCGCCGACGGTGCCCAACGAGCTCATGCTCGAGATGGAATCGCTGCACGATTTCATGGCCGCCAAGGCGAATACGAGCAGTGCGACCACTACGACGATCGCGATGATCCAGCCATGACCCTTCTGTTGAGGTTGCATGGCAGGCGCACCCGGCGCAGGCGCAAACGCCGAAGCGTAGGGAGCCGCCTGTTGGGTCGTGCCGGGCGGCGCCGTCGCGGCTTGCGCGAAGGGAGCCGCCTGTTGCGCAGCGCCTCCCTGCGAAGGGCTCGTTGGGGCTTGCGGATTGCCCCAGTAGTTGTCATCCGTAGGCATGTCGGATCTCCTTTTGAACCCTAGAGCTCGAGGGTTTCAGACTTGCTGTGCTGGGCCTTGCGGGCAGTGCGCAGCAAAAACTCGGTATTGTCGTCCGTCTGCCTGATGGACTTTATCAGCATGTCCATGGCGCGCTCCGTATTGTTCAAGTTCGCAAGGAGCCTGCGGACGGCCCAGATGAGCGGCGCCATCTGGTTGTCGAGCAACAGCTCCTCCTTGCGCGTGCCGGAAGCAACCGGGTCGATGGCGGGGAAAATGCGCCTGTCGGCGAGCTGGCGGTCGAGCCTGAGCTCCATGTTGCCCGTGCCCTTGAACTCCTCGAAGATGACTTCGTCCATCTTCGATCCCGTCTCGATGAGCGCCGATGCCAGGATGGTGAGCGAACCGCCGTTCTCGATGTTCCTCGCCGCGCCCAGGAAGCGCTTCGGCGGGTACAGCGCCGTGGAGTCGACGCCGCCCGAAAGAACGCGGCCCGATGCGGGCTGCGCGAGGTTGTAGGCTCGCGCGAGGCGGGTTATCGAGTCGAGCAGGATGACGACGTCCTCGCCCCTCTCCACGAGGCGCTTGGCGCGTTCGATCACCATCTCGGCGACGGCGATGTGGTTGTCCGCGGGCATGTCGAACGTCGACGATATCACCTCGCCCTTGATCGAGCGCTGCATGTCGGTGACTTCTTCGGGGCGCTCGTCGACCAGAAGGCATATGAGGTGGACTTCGGGATTGTTCGCACTGATAGAAGCGGCGATATCCTTCAAAATGGTTGTCTTGCCAGCTTTGGGGGGCGACACGATCAAACCGCGCTGCCCCTTGCCGATGGGCGCGACCAAGTCTATGACACGCGCCGTCGTCGTGTTCTTGCCGTGCTCCATGACGAGCCTGTCGCAAGGATAGATCGGCGTCAAGTCGGCGAATCGGGGACGATTGCCGAGCTCTTCGAGCGGCGTTCCGTTCACAGTCGAAATCTTCTGAATCGCCGCGAATTTCTCGTTCTCGCGCGCGGGACGGGTTTGACCGCAGATGTAATCGCCTTTTCGCAACCCGTTCCGCTTTATGAGCGACGTACCGACATAGCAGTCCGATTCGCTGGGCAAGTAGCCGTTCGTGCGAAGGAAGCCGTAGCCGTCGGAAAGGATATCGAGCACGCCCTCGACCTCGAGGAAGCCCTCCGCTTTCACGCTCGCGACGAATACGGCCTCGACGAGCTCGGCCTTCTTGAGCCCCGTGACGTCGAGCTCGAGCTCGGCCGCGCGTTCGCGCAGCTCGGCCACCTTGAGCTCGGCGAGTTCCTCTCGCGTCACCGACGGCGCGATTTCGCGATCGCGGCGGTTCCGGCGGTTCCGGCGGTTGTTCTGCCTATTGTTCTGTCGTTCGTTTTGACGGTCGTTCTGACGCTGCGAAGCCTGCTTGCCGGCTTTCTTGCCGTCGGCGGCCTTTTCGCCCGACGATTTGCCCTCGTCGGCCCCGGAGTCGCCGGCAGCGGTTTTGCTTTCGGACGACGCGTCGATGACGGTCTTGCGCGAACGCGTCCGTTTCGGTTTCGCAGGCTGCTCGGCCAAAGCCTCGTCCGCCGGCTTCTCCGCACCTGCGTCGTCCGCCGGCTTCGCCGGTTGCATGCCGGCCTCGTCGGACGCCTCGGGTTTGGCGGCTTTCGCACGGGGCGTCCTCGCGCGCTTCGCGGGAGCGGGTTTCTCTTCGACCTCGCGCCCGGAAGCGGCTTTGTCGCCCGCGCTCTCGACAGCCGCGACGTCAACCGCCGCATCTGCCGTCGTGGACTTGGCGGACTTGCGCACACGGCGCTTGGGCTTTACGTCCTCCGCCTCGACGTTCACGATCTGCTCTTCGGTTACTTCTGCCATTTACGCGTTCTGCACTTTCTCCCAGTCTTTCATGAATGCGTCGAGGCCGCGGTCCGTCAGCGGATGCTGCACCATCTTCTTCAGCACGCCGAACGGCACAGTCGCGATGTCGGCGCCCATGAGCGCCGCCTGCGTCACATGGTTTGCGGAGCGCACCGACGCGGCGATGATCTCGATCTGCTCGCCGTTGACCGTCGAATCGGTGAAATCGTAGTTAGCTATGGCCTGCACAACGTTGTTCAGCTGGTCGAGGCCGTCTTCTGAGATGTCGTCGAAACGGCCGATGAACGGGCTGATGTAGCGCGCGCCCGCGCGTGCTGCCAGGATGGCCTGCGGCACCGAGAAGCACAGCGTCATGTTGACCGGGATGCCCTCGTCGGCGAGCGTGCGCGTCGCTGCGAGGCCTTCGACCATCGTCGGCACCTTCACGACGACGTTCGGCGCGATCGCCGCGAGCTCGCGACCGTCGCGCACGATCTCGTCGCGCGTCATGGCAACGCTTTCGGCGCTGACCGGACCGTCGACGATCTCGCAGATGCGCTTGATGTGATTGTGGAAATCATCGAGCTTGCCGCCGATCCGCGCATAGAGCGACGGGTTGGTCGTAACACCTGCCAAAGCCCCCCAGCTCGCAGCCTCTTCGATTTCGCTCAGGTCTGCGGTATCGAGAAAAAACTTCATGGCTCCTCCTTCAGGATGGGATTGCATGACGTGCGAGCACAGCGCAATGCGCCTACTTGCTTATGCACGAATAGGGAATTAAAAGGACAAAGCTCATACTAGACGATGGTTATCGCCGTTGCAAGAAAAACCCTCAAACCCGCTTGTTAAACTCCATCGATGCCCGTCAATCGCCGCAGCGCCCTTTTTCAGGCCTACTCCCCTTCGGATTCCTCCTCCGTAGCGGCAGTTGACGGCGGCCACAGAATCGACGTGGCATCGTATTCGTCCTCCACGTACTCGGGGTCTTCGCCCGCGTCGACGGCGGCCATGAGCTTTGCCCACGCCTCCGGATTCCGATAGCACATCCACAGGTCCCACCCGAGCGGGTTCAAGTCGCCGTCCCACGGACCGCTCGCCTCGTAGACCGTCATCTCGCCGCCGGCAAACGCCGTGGCGAGCGACGTGAAGTCCCCGACCTCCATGTCGGTGCTCACGTATTGCGCCAGATCCATGATCGTGCCCGGCATCTCCGGAAGCGGGACCTCGAGTACCTTCTCCAGCACGGCGACCATGAGCTGCCGCACGTTTTCCTGGCGATGCTCGTCCTGGTCCTCGTCGTAATCCTTGCGAGCACGCGCGAAGAGCTGGGCGTGCTGGCCGTCGAGATGTTGGCGGCCCGCTTCCAGGTAGACGTCCTCGCCCGTGAGGGCGTCTTCGTACGATAGGTCAATATCGACGTCGACGTCCACGCCGCCGACGCGGTCGACGATGGATTGCAGGTCGGAGAAGCGCACGGACCCGTAATGCGAGATCTTCACGCCGGTCAGATCCTCGACAGCCTTGATGGAAGCGGCAGCGCCGCCCCAGTTGAAGCATTCGTTGATCTTGGACCATCCGCCGGCTTCGTCCTGGTAGGGCGTGTCGCGCGGAATCGAGACTATCGTGAGCTTGCGGTTCTTCTGATCGACCCGGACGAGCATCATGACGTCCGAACGCTCGTAATCCCCGCTCTCGTATTCGTCATCCGACGTACCCGAACCTTCACGGGAATCAGAGCCCAAGATGAGAGCGTAGAACGGCTCGCCGTCCGCAACGGGCGTCAATGCGGCTATGGCAGCCGAGTCGGCGCCGTCGGCGAGCTTCTTGTTCAGGCTCGACACGTACCAGAACGCAGCGGCGCCGAGCAGGAGCAGCAATGCGACGATGACCGCGATGACGACCTTTGCCCTGCCCCCGCGCTTCTTCTGCATATTCCAATCGGGAGCAAACCCCGAATCGGCGCCGTCGGGAATAGGGGCAACGTCGGGGATGGGAGCCGCGTTGCGATAAGGCTGGCTCGCAGAACGGTCGGGCACCTGTGTCACGGGCACATAAGGACCCGTCGACTGACGCGCAAACGCCTGGGTCCGTTGCTCGTCTCGAATAGATTGACCTTGGTAAGCGAACGCCTGGGTCGGCTGGTCCGCCTGGCTGGCAAAAACAGGACGGGCATACGCTTGGGTCGGCTGCCCAGCCTGACTCGCGCGCACCGGGCTCTCGTGCGCCTGGGTCGGCTGCTGCGCCGCTTCGCCCACACGCCGCTGGCTACGGACGGGGCTTTCGTCCCGATGGGAGGCATGCGGGAGCTCACGGGTCGAATCCGAGCCGTACACGCCCCTCTCTTCGAGGACGTCGCAATAAGCGGTCGATGCTGGCTGGGCGTGCTTTCCCCGCCGCTCGCCGAGCCGACTGCCGGAACCGACTTCGATTTCCGTGGAAGGGTTTGCGTGTGCTGCGTGTTTGGGTGTTCGATTCTGCGCCAAAGCGTCTCTTCCCATCGGGGGCGTTGATATAGATTGAACTAGAGCGTAATGCTACTACACGGCTTCGAATCACATCGAATCTGGATACAATCAACAACGGACCGACAAGGGCATTCGCAAAGGGCGCACGAACGGGAAGCGTGCCAAACCTGACGATCTAGCGCATCGCGGCTGGCGCGAATGCGGGATGCCGCTTGTCCTTCTCGCTCAGGACGACTTTTGCCGGATCGAAGGCGTCGTCGCCCTCGAGCGGGGGCCATTCGATGCCTATGGTTGGATCGTTCCACATCAATCCGCCCTCGTCGCCGGGATGGTACACGTCATCGCACTTGTAGCAGAACTCGGCGCTCTCCGACAAGACCAGAAAGCCGTGCGCGAATCCGCGGGGGATGAAGAACTGCCGGTTGTTCTTCGCCGAGAGCACCGCGCCCGTCCATTGCCCGTACGTGCCGCTCCCCGGACGCAAGTCAACGGCAACATCGAACACCGTGCCGGATACGACGCGCACGAGTTTCGCCTGCGGGTGCTCGATTTGGTAATGGAGGCCCCTGAGCACTCCCCGAGTCGACGAGGACTGGTTGTCCTGAACGAACTCGGCGTCGATGCCTCCCGCCACGAAATCCGGGCGCTTGTACGTTTCCATGAAATAGCCCCGCTCGTCACCGTACGACTTCATGTCGACGATCACGACGCCGTCGATGGGCGTGCGCGTGAACGTGAAGTTCCCAGAAACTACCTGATCGTGTCCTGCCATGTACCCGAGGCTCCCCTCACATGATTCGAAACGTACTCGACGCCGCATTCTGTCATCGAGATCCTGCTCCCCTATTGCCCTTGTGCGGCGTATTTCGCCTCCGTGGCCTCCTTGGCTCCCTGCCACCACTCCACGTTGTCGCGGTACCACGCGATCGTGTCGGAGAGCCCCTCGGCGAAATCCGTATGCGCGGGCTCCCAGCCCAGTTCGCGACGCAGCTTCGAGGCGTCGATCGCGTAGCGGCGGTCGTGGCCGGGCCGATCTCGGACCCAATCGAAGTCGTCGGGACCGCGCCCCATCGCAGCCAGTATCGCGCGCAGGACGTCGATGTTCGACCGCTCGCCGTCGGCTCCAACGAGGTAGGTCTCGCCGGGCACGCCGCGCGTGAGCACGGCCCACACGGCGGAAGAGTGGTCTTCGGTGTGGATCCAGTCGCGCACGTTCTTCCCGTCGCCGTAGAGCTTCGGGCGGATGCCGGACAGGATGTTCGTGATCTGGCGCGGGATGAACTTCTCGACGTGCTGGCGCGGGCCGTAGTTGTTCGAGCAGTTCGAGATCGTCGCCGCAACCCCGTAGGTGCGATGCCAGGCGCGCACGAGCAGGTCGCTCGAGGCCTTGGTCGACGAGTAGGGGCTCGACGGCCGGTAGGGGGTCTCTTCGGTGAAACGCGCCGGGTCGTCGAGCGCCAGGTCGCCGTAGACCTCGTCGGTCGATATGTGGTGGAAGCGCGTTCCGTGGCGCCGTGCAGCCTCGAGCAGCTGGTAGGTGCCCTCGACGTTCGTGCGCACGAACGGCTCGGGATCGGCGATGGAGTTGTCGTTGTGCGATTCCGCCGCGAAGTGGACGACGGCGTCGGCGGTCGGGAACAGTTTTTCGAGCAGCCCGGCGTCGCATATGTCGCCGCGCACGAAGTCCATGCGGTCATCCGGGATTCCCGCGAGGTTGTCGAGGTTGCCGGCATAGGTGAGCTTGTCGAGCACCGTGACGTGCACGCCCGGCTGCCTGTCGACCACCCAGTGCACGAAGTTCGACCCGATGAAGCCGGCCCCGCCGGTCACGATGATGCTCTTCGGCTTGAATTCCTCTGCCATGTCTAGTCCCCCAACTCCGGTAGGTTATGCATGTAATCTGCCAGCGCATCGCGCCAAGGGCGCATCTCGTCGCCGACCGTATCGCGCAAACGGGCGTTCTCCAGGCTCGAATACGCCGGACGGTCCGCCGAATTCGGAAAACGCAGCTTGTACTCGGCGGACGTGAGCGGCTCCTTCTCGCAGGCGAGACCCGCCGCGTCGACGACGGCGCACGCGAAGTCGAACCAGCTGCACGTCCCGTTGTTCGTGCAATGGTATGTGCCGAAGTCCTCGCCCGATGCGAGCGCCAGTATCTCGTACGCAAGGTCGTTTGCGCTCGTGGGATTGCCCATCTGATCGCTAACGACCGATATCTTCCCGTGATCTTTCGCGAGCCTGATCATGGTCTTGGCGAAGTTTCGCCCGACATACCCGTAAAGCCACGCCGTGCGAACGATAAACGACCTTTCGCAAGCGTCCGCGACAAGCACTTCGCCAGCCCATTTCGTGCGTCCATACGCGGATATGGGGCAAACGTGGTCGGTTTCGACGCGCGGACGCGGATCGTCGCCCGCGAACACGTAATCGGTCGAGACGTGCACGAGCTTGGCGCCGCATGCCTGCGCGGATCGCGCGAGATAGAGCGCTCCGAGCGCATTCACCTTGAACGCGCCAGCTTCGTCTGATTCGCAACCGTCGACGTTAGTGACAGCGGCGCAGTTCACGACCATATCGTAGGGGCCGTGCGCGGCGAACCACGAACGAACCGCATGCGCATCCGATATGTCGAGAACGTCGTAATCGACGTAGTCGACGACGGCGTCCTCGTAACCGGAGGGAATCGCGCCGACCTCGGCTTCGCCGGTTTCGAGGCAGCGCCTAAGCTCGCTTCCCAGCTGCCCGCGCGCCCCCGTTACAAGCAATCTCACTCGTCATACCCCTTCCCGACGACGATCTTGCCCTCGGCGACCCTCAGCAGGTGGCTGCCGTATTCGCTCTTGGCGTAACGGTCGGCCGCCTCGAGCAACGCCTCGCGCCCGATCCAGCCGTTCTCGTAGGCTATCTCCTCGAGAATCGAGACCGGCAGGCCCTGGCTGCGCTCGACGGCGCGCACGAACTCGGAGGCCTCGAAGAGGCTTTCCATCGTCCCCGTATCGAGCCAGGCATAGCCACGCCCGAGCGTCACGACGTTGAGCGATCCGTCAGCGAGGTACATCTGGTTGAGCGTGGTGATCTCGAGCTCGCCGCGGGCGGACGGCCGCACCTGCTTGGCTAGCTCGCAGACGCGCGAGTCATAGAAGTACAAGCCCGTGACCGCGTAACTGCTCTTGGGGTGCTCGGGCTTCTCCTCTATGGACACCGCGTTGAAGTCCGCATCGAATTCGACGACGCCGAAACGCTCGGGATCGTCGACATGGTAACCGAACACGGTTGCGCCGCCGCGGCGTTCGGCCGACTCGACGGCGCGGCGAAGATGGCGCTTCAGACCGTTGCCGTAGAAGATGTTGTCGCCGAGCACGAGAGCGCACGGATCGCCGGCGATGAACTCCTCGCCGATGATGAAGGCCTGTGCGAGTCCGTCGGGTGACGGCTGTTCGGCATAGGAGAGCGCAAGCCCGAACTGAGATCCGTCGCCGAGCAGCCGCTCGAAGTTCGGCAGGTCCGTCGGCGTCGAGATGATGAGTATCTCGCGGATGCCCGCCATCATGAGCACGGACAGCGGGTAGTAGATCATGGGCTTGTCGTAGACCGGCAGCAGCTGCTTGCTGGTCACGGTGGTCAGCGGATACAGGCGCGTTCCGCTGCCGCCCGCGAGGACGATTCCCTTCATAGGCGCTCTCACTTTCATAATGTGAAAAAGGGGAGTCTCCCCTTTTTCACATTGTACGGGTTTAGATTGGGTATCCCATTCTAGTCTTCGTCAAGCAAGCGCTCGATCAGCGCGCGGATGGACTCGGCGCTGTTGAAGCTCGCGGGAACGATGTCCTTGGCGGGCACGGCGACATCGAACTCGTCGTCGATTGCTGCGATGATGGAGATGATGTCAAACGACGTGAGCACGCGGTCGTCGACCAGCGTGGTGCAGTTCTCGTAATCGGCGTCCTCGTTGACGTCCTGCAGAAGCTCGATGACCGATTCCAGCGTAGGTTCCATGCGTAACTCTCCTCTATTCCATTGCTCATTTCATGTGCGGGGTGTTCAAGGCGCTCGTCTCCGTGAAATCCCGCGCAACGACGAGCTCGCCTTCCTCCGCACGCATAATAATACGGGGCATCGTACGGCTGAGGAACAGATGAAGCCCCTCCGTCACCGAATAAGCACCGCAATTCTCGAATGCGAGCACGTCGCCTTCCCGCAAGTCCTGCAACTCGACGCCACGCGTCAGGATGTCGTTCGTGGTGCACAGGCTTCCGCAAACGCACCATTCTACGTGCTCGTCGCCCGCGTCCGCTCCCCCACGCTCCTCAAGCGTGAGGTTCCTGATTATCGGCACCTTCATTCCCATGAGCTGTCCGACGTAAGCCAAATGGTTGATGCCGCCGTCGACGATGCAGTAGTTCGTTCCGTCATCGTGCGTCTTCAGGTCGTTGACAGAAGTGAGGTACGTGCCGCACTCCGTCGCGAAGAACCTTCCCATCTCGATGGTCAGCTCGACGCGTCCGGCCACCTCTTGGAGCGCATCGCGTAATTCGCGCGCAGGCTCAAGCGTGTCCGAGAAATCCTCGCCCTCGAAGAGCGGCACGCCCAAGCCGGGACCGTACTCCAAACGCTCGACCTCGAAACCGTGTTCGTCACGCAGCTCGTCGAACAGCCCGAGAAGCATCGAAAGCTCCTTGCGCTGATGCTTCAGCTTCTTGCGCTGCGTGCCGACGAAGTAGTGAATGCCCACGATGTTCAGATGAGGATAATCCTCCTTGTTGTCGACGAGCGACATGAGGTCTGCGCGCGACATGCCGAACTGGCTGCCCGAATTCAAGCGCGGCAACACGTCGAGAACCTGCCCGCGCACGGCGCCTTCCGCTTCGATGAGCGCAGCATGCTTGAGCGATTCCGCGGTGAACACGCCGACGCCGAACTCGGCGGCCTCGTGTACGGATTCCGGGGTCTTGTTCACGCCCGAGAACACGATCATGGCGGGGTCGACGTCGAGCTCCTCGCATATCGCGAGTTCACCGGGGCTGCACACCTCGAGCTTGTCGGCGACTTCCGCAGCCGCGGGGATGAGGAACGGGTTTGCCTTGATCGCGTAGCACAAGCCGACGTTGTCGCCGACGATCTCGCGAATGCATTGCATTCGCTGCTTGAACGCAATCGTGTCGAACACGAATGACGGCGTGCCGTATTCGTGCGCCACCTGGGCGTAATCAATGACTGCCATGCTATTTCACCTCTCCGGAAGCGAGCTTCGCGCGGTCGATCTTTCCGTTCTTCGACAACGGCATCTGCTCGAGCTGCTTGACGTTGTTCGGCATCATGAAGGGCGGCAGCGCTTCGTGCAGCCTGCCCGTGAGCGCCTTCTTGTCGATGTCGCCCGTGTAGAACATGCGGATGCGTTTCTTGACGCTGTCGTATATGCAGCACGCTCGCGACACGCCGTCGACGGCCTGGGCCGCCGCCTCGATCTCGCCGAGCTCGATGCGCTGCCCCATGTGCTTGATCTGGTGATCGACGCGCGAGAGGTACACGAGATTGCCGTTCCCATCGTACTTCGCGAGGTCGCCCGTCTTGTACACCATATCAAGATAGTCCTGGTGAAGCGGGTTTTGCATGAATGCCTTGGCAGTGCGCTCGACGTCGCGGTAGTAGCCGAGGGCGAGCGTCGGGCCGCCTACGTAGAGCTCGCCGGGCTGGTCGGGCTCGGTGACCCGGGAGCCGTCCTCGCCCACGAGGAAGACGCTCTCGTTGGCAAACGGGACGCCGATGGGGATGCTCTCGTCGAGCGCGTACTCCCTATCGATGACGTGGTAGGTGCAATTGCACGTAATCTCGGTCGGGCCGTACACGTTGACGAACGTAGCGTCCGGCAAGGCCGCGCGCCAGACGTTGAGCTGCTTTATGGGCATGACCTCGCCACTGAAGGCGACGAGGCGCACCGTTTCGGGAACCTTGTAGTCGAAGCCCTTCATGATAGACACGAAGCACATGGCGCTCACCGCCCAGACGAGAACGGTCGGCTTGCGCTCGCAAAGGTAATCGAGCAGCTGGACGGGAACGCTGAAATACTCCCGCGGGATAAGGTGAACCGTGGCACCGAGGTAGATACTCGTGTAGATGTCCTTCACCGACACGTCGAAATCGAGCGGGGCCTGGTTGGCGAACACGTCGTCGGAATTGATGCCAAGCGTTTCTGCGAATATGGGAATGAAATCGATTACGGACGCATGCCCTACCGCCACGCCTTTCGGCGTGCCCGTCGACCCACTCGTGAAGTTAATGTAGAGGGGGTCGGTCGCGAGCGCGCCCGCGCGGCGCTCGGCAAGGGCGTTTTCGTCGATGGCGCCATCGAGCAAGGATTCCACCTCGACGACGGCAAGCCCCTCGGGAAACGTTTCGCGCGCCTGCTCCGCGCTGCCCGCATCGACGACCACGAGCGCGGGCTGCAGCTTCTCGACGATTTTCTCGACGCGCTGTTGCGGTTGGCGCAAATCGACGAACGAATAGCAGCAGCCGGCATACACTGCGCCGAACAGCGCGCATATGGCGCGCGTCGTCTTGTCGAGATAGATTGCGACCGGCGTGCGCGGGTTGGCGTGCGTTGCCAGGTAGGAGCCGATCGCCCGAGCCTTCTGCACAAGATCGGCGTAGGTCACCTCAGAATCGACGTCGGCGAACGCCACCTTGTCCGGCTGCCGTTCCACCTGCGTCTCGAGCCATTCGAGTACGTTTCGCATGGATTTCCTCCTTGCAATCGCTTTTTCGCGCCGAAACCGGCTAGAACGTGATGTTGTGCTCGGCGTACTTCTCGTACGGAACGTCCTTGCCGACGCCTCGGCCGCATACGCGCACCTTGTAGACGCCCTTCTCTTCGGCGGGATAATCATAATTTGCGTCGGTCGACCAATCGCGGACGACCTCGAACTCGTCCGAGTTTGGCTTCATGACCTGTACCTGGTATTCGATCTTGTAGCCACGTCCTCCGAAGCTGCGCATGTGGAGCTTGATCGCGTCGGCGGTCACTTCGCTCGTGTAGTGAACCATCGCCGTGTACTCCATGCTTCTCAGGCGCTCTTCGTATGTCCAGAACAGCTTGCTGGTGTCCTCGCCGGCCTCGTGCATGAGCATGAGCTTGGCCAACGCGCCGCTGAAAATCGCCCCACCGGCCGAGTTCATGTGCTGGCAGTCCGCATGATGCCATTCCTGGCACACATAGAACTCGGGCTTCATCAGGTTGAAGTCGTAGTATGTTCCGCCATGCTCCTCGACGAGCCGTTGGACCTCCCTCGTCATCTCATCGTAGATCTTGTGCATGCCAATGTAGCTGTAGTCGGGCAAAGGCGGCGCGACGCCGATGAACTCGATACCGTTCTCCCGGCAGAAATCGCACGCGTCGAGCAGCTTTTCGATTTTCTTCGCATCGAATTGCGAACCGTTGAAACGCGTGGCGAAGTTGTCATACGTATCGGTATTGCGGTTGTACACGTCGTCGTAGTTCGCATAGCCGCGCCCGTAATAGTGCCAGCCCTTCTCGTTGATCTCGGCAGCGCGGATGAACGGCGTGCCGTCGAGCTGCATGACCACGTTTCGGGGAATGCTCTTCAAGCCGTCCTTCACGTACTGCTCGGTCCAGGGGAACAGCCAATTGATCGACTTCTCGTCAAACAGCCAATCGTTGTTGTCGAGCGCATAGGCCAGGTCGTCGTAGATCTCGAACGGGCTGTCGTTTTCCCAGTGCCACTTCTCGTTCATGAGCACGCGCCCGGGATACATGTCGTACGCACCCTGGTAATTGGCGAAATCGATGCCGTAGATCACCCGCTTGAGGTTGTGCTTGCTCGCCGCCTCGCGCAGCGCGATGAACGACTCGGGCGTCTCCTGGCTCGGCGTGCACATGTTGAAGGAATTCGTGCCGAGCACGCCGTCGAGCACGCGCGGATCGAACGCGCGCTCCGAGAGCGACGTGCCGATGATGACCGTGTCGAGGTTTTCCTGCTTGTTGAACTCGCTCCACATGACCTGGCTCTTGGAGCCGTAGGGCACCATGACGAAGGAGGTGAGCTGCACGCCCGCGATGACGACGAGGAGCGTGAGCAGGCCGATTGCGATTCCCTTTATCTTCTTAGAAATTTGCATACATGAACCCTCCCGCCGAGGCGAACATGTACGACGACGCTGTTGCCACGATAAGGAACGCGTAAATGACCCCGCGCAGCACGAACGGCAGGCCGAGGACCTTCTTGTTCACGTCGATGCCGCACTCACGCAGCACGCTCACGACGAACAACACGACGCAGCATACGGCGACCATGTA
>ODAI013235819.1_pt1 | contig 19256 bp, 22 predicted proteins | sample 1539321 | NCBI WGS metagenome assembly ODAI01 (sample SAMN02144231, study PRJEB22623) | gut metagenome | biome: sheep rumen | host: Ovis aries | place: New Zealand
TTCTGGTATGCCCACAGAGTCGCCTTGTAGAAGGCATTCGTTTTTGCGACATCCTTGAACGGCGCTTTTGACACGGCCTTTGGCTGCGGGCTTCCCATATATCTCCAGAGCATCATGATAAATTCGCCGCGTGTGACGTTCCTGTTGATGCCGAAGGTCCCGTCTTTGTATCCCTTTGCGATGCCCTTTTGGTACGCCCAGAGAATTGCCCTGTAGTATTCGTGATCATCCGGGACGTCGGGGAAATTCAGCTTTCCACTAAGGTCCGGGCGCAGCCTGTTGCTCATCCTCCACAAAGCAAAAACAGCAGTTCCCCTTGTGCATTTATCATTTATGCCGAACTTATTGTCTATATGACGTGAATCCAGCACATCTTCACCGACTGACCAGTATACTGCCTTGTAGTATGCGTTCTTCGGGTCTTTCATATCATAGAAACTGCCCTCCATAATCGGCGGGATGCCAATAGAAGCATACAGCGGTTTTACGATGATGTCTGATGCCGGCATTGTAAATGTATTCTCTTTGATACTGTATTCGCGTCCGCTTTCTGTCTCTGTGATTTCTACTCCATGATAATAGTAGCCGTTCCGGTCATCCGTGTTAATGGTGACCGTGTCTCCCTCTGCTGCCGTCACGCGGTCCAGTGTTGGGATCGGACGGTCATATATAGTGTCTTCTATTTCCAGCGTGATGGCATACATATGCGGCTGGTATTTATAATCGAAGTTAACGCATACTTTTGCGGCCGGCATTTTGAATGACGTTTCGGTAGTCTGATATCCATGAATGCCTCCACCCTGCGGCTCTACCACGATGAATACTCTTTCGCACGTCCAGTCTTTAGCCATGCCGGGATCGAACCAGATTGTTTCCCCGGGCAGTGCTCTTTCATGGCTTATACTCGGCTGAGGGAGATTTATGCCTGACGGGACTTCAGTGTCATAAGAGACCGACATTTCGACCTTGTACCTGCCTTCTTCGTCCGGCTTGCAGTCTTCCTGGTTCACAGGTCCGACGATTCCTTCCCCGACAATCTCTTCTTCGCTGCCTTGCACAGCTTCTGCTGCCAATGCGGGCGATGCCGCTGCCATTACCGTTGTCAATGCCATAACAACGGCAAGTGCCTTACATAACCATTTTTTCTTCATAATGACCTCCTCTTGCATTGATGCTTTAATTGTTGCCGTTACCGCTTCGTGTAGAGCTCGCCTTTTTCAAAAAGATCGTAGAGATTCTTGTAGGTCTGTCCTATGATGAATGCTTTCTGCTCCCGCCTTTTGACGCCTGCAACTTTTGCTGTCGATATGGTAAAGACATGTGCTTTCCGCCCGTTCAGCAGGAAACAGCAGTACACATCCGTCCCTTTCTTTCCTTTCTGCCTGTTGTCAGCCGGCAGCGTCCCCACAATACTGACTGCAACAGATACCCGGCAGCACGCATTCAAAGCCCTGGCCAACATTTCTGCCGCTCTGGCTGTATTGTTGCCATGGGTTTTCAGTATGTCTTCGCGCACTCCAAATCTGTGCAGTGCTGACGGCGCAGACGGTATGACCACCCCTTCTTTAAATACATGCTCAGTGACAGTCCCGCAGTCCGTCGTGATGTTCAGAAATGCCCCGCCTGTGCAGGAAAGCGTCTCAACGGATGCGATGGTCCCCGCATGTTTCGTCAAATATTTGATACATTTCTGGGCATAGCTCATACACTCTCCTTTTAATTAACACTATATAATTATATTACATTATAGTGCGATAATTGCTCCATGACATTTGGGTTTTGGATTTATTCAGCGCCTACGTGCAAGTTGCATCTATTACCTCGCTAATACCGTTTTTTTTGTCGCACTTTGCCTCAGCGCCTGCGTGCAAGTTGCATCGCCTGTGCCTTTAGTTGTGAGGTCTAAGACACAAATACTTTGCCCCAGCGCCTACGTGCAAGTTGCGTCAGAGCTGATAAAATCGCTAAAAGAAACCAACATTCTTTGCCTCAGCGCCTACGTGCAAGTTGCGTCTTCACTCCATCTTATTTTTGTCAGACACATAATCTTTGCCTCAGCGCCTACGTGCAAGTTGCGTCGGCAGATCAGGGCTACATATGGCTCGAAGCGTGCTTTGCCTCAGCGCCTACGTGCAAGTTTCGTCAGGCAGATTCTTAGCTTTGTCCGCTGAGATGAACTTTGCCTCAGCGCCTACGTGCAAGTTTCGTCGGCGAAAATATACAATTATTCAATGCAACTCTTGTGCAGTTCGCTGTGAGCGGGTAGATAGTTTCTCAGGTTTAAGTGCCTGCACTGGCTATGTTCCCCTTACTCTTTCGCTGCCAAGGGTTCCTACGAACCCATTAGCGGCAGCCCGGACGGACAATCGACCGGTTTATTGTGTTATTACAGGTGCGAAACCTGCAGGTATTTATGTGTGAGTACGGTTCGCACGTATCCCCATACTGGATATCGTTTTGGTTAATGTCATTAAATTTGCAATGCATTTATCATGCAGTGCAACGAAGGATTCGTAATCCTCATAAAGAGCTTTGTTGTCATAATCATATTTATCGGGATCTTCCATGTCTATTTTCACATGCGCCAGCAAAAAAGCTGAATATAAGTCTCTCTGTATAACATTGCCATCCGGCATATAGTTCCATCTCTGAGACAATCCCTTCTTGTGGTATTCACCCGTAAGGTGGCAATATTGACTCGCTTTTATGTCTAAAGGGACTTTAGTGACCCTTCCAAGTCCGCGAGATTTTAGCTTTTGATCCAGTATGCCGATCAGCATAGCTGGCGCCTTGTTCGCCACGGATTTACCGAATCGCTTCTTACGTTTGTATTTGCCTGTTTTTTCGGATATTTCGGTCTTCTTCGCTCGACGGGTAAGCGCTTGCCATGACATATCTTCAACATAAAACCTATCGCCCAACGTCAACAGATAATTCGCGAGAGCTGTGTGCTGACGTTTTCGAATTGCCGCTTGTTCGGCAGATATGACGGCGAGTTCATGCTGGAGCCGGTTATACCTCTTTGATTTTATCCACGTCAGTTTGCGCCCTTTTCGAATCGTTCCATTCTCCGCATAATTGTCCGGGTTATTCGCGCGTAAGCTGCGATCCATTTTCCTCTGGATGCGGTTCTTTTCCCTTTCAATATCCAAAACACCATCGGCCAGTTCTATAAGATTGACATCATTCTGTGAAACATAAGCAATCGTTTGTGGTCCGATGTCAATTCCTACTGGGCCAGTACCGATATGATGCGTGGGTTTGATGACCGGATCCCCTTCAAGCATTAACTGCACATACCATCGGTCCCGGGTTTTACCAGGTACTTTTTTAATAGCACAGTATTTGACCCTTTTTTCGAGCATCGCTTCTTCGTATTCGTTTTTCAAATCATGCTTGATGCGAAGGCGAAGGCCGTTCCATTCCACATATTCACCCCGGTAAATTATTTCAATACCACCGCTCTTCCCGTTATTAGCTGAATAGCCGCGAATGGAGCGAATCTCTCCAAAACGTTTAAAATGTATTCTTTTACCGGTGCCATAAAGATATCTTTCAAATGCCGTCCATGCACGCGATGCTATTCCATGTACAGCAACATTTGACTTGATGTTCGGAGAATAGTGCTTATAGAAATCCTTCATATCCGTTTTAAAAGCATATTCAGTAATGCCTGCGTCACGAAGCAAAGATTTTCGCTCTTTATATAGATCTTTGAGTAATTTCACATCTCTTCTCTTCTTTTCCAAAGCGTACTGGGCTTTTAATTTACTTTGAATCTCCGCATATTTTTCATTAGCCTCTGCATGACGAAGTTTCTTAAGCTCAAACCCAATAAAAGCATTGTAAATATTACGTGCGCATTCCAAACGGGTATTAAGACGGTCACTTTGCCATTTCTCGACAAGCAATGGAAGTGTAAGGCAGCAGGTCTTTGTAGTCGAACGTGAAGCCATTAAACCTCCCTCCATACGTCTGATGAATGTATAATATAATTATATATTATGAAATATGTTGTTTGCAACAAATAATCTGCAATAAGTGATGCCTAACACAGCCTCACTCAGCTCATGCCAAACCTTCTTCCCATGGCATTTTGATCGCGCCTAGTGCCCTGTAGAACGCATCGTCCGGATCTTCAGATACTTCTTCTTTTACATCTTCCGGATCATCTCTCTCAGGCATTTTTGTGATGACCGCGCTTTTGGGCATAGGAACGGCAGCGGGCGTGACGGAGCTTTTGGGCGGCGCGATGGATTGCTGCGTAAGTTGCTCCTCTCTTCGCCCGGCTTCGTTCCTTATTGGCGCTTCTTCCCCGCCATGCCAAGCGGGAGCATAGGGCGTGCCCCTGGTGTCGGCATGGTATGTCGGCATGGTTCTTGGCGCAGATTGTCTTTGTCTGCGAAGCTCTTCAACTGCCTGCCTGCGAAGTTCCAGGAAGTCGCTTACTGTAAGGTCCGGCGTATATCCGGTCAGCGTCTCGAATGCTTCAAGAAGGCTGGCTGTCTGGGCTCTGATGGATTCTTCTGTCATTTATTTCTAACCTGCCTGTTCCGCTTGCTGCATAGGAATAATCGACCCTTCTCCCTTCTCTGCATTGGCTTTCGCGATCTCCTTATTGATCTTGCAACCGTGCATGAGAGCCAGCTTTTGAAGGCAGCCATTGACGTGAATATAGTGAGCATCGTCCGGGATTGTGACCGCGTTTCCGAATTTTTCACGAATTGTATCTTTCAGGCAGAGGGATGTGCCTCCGATGAAGATCAGCTGCATATAATCAATCGGCCACTCATTCTCTTTCAGCTTTCTGAGGATTTGCTCGATGAAAGAATCGGACTGGGCTTTGAACACTTTTTCTGAAAGTGCCCGACTGCCCTCAGGGTCGCGCTGGCTCTGGAGATATCGCAGTTCCCTCGGGCGCTGCATGACAATGTTGATATAATCTTCATTGATGCTTGTCTTCAATTCTTTGGACAGCCCGCTACCAATATTCGCGCATAAGTTCTGATACCCCAGCTCATATGTGTTGCTATATCTGGGATATGGGATGTGAGCCTGGTAATATGTGATGCTCGTGTTGAAATAACCAATGTCAACAATCCCATATACGTCCGGGAGTTGCGCTGCCAGGCCATAGCCTGCGCCAACGCCCTCAGGGAAGATATGCCCGGCAACGATTGTAAAAGTGAATTCCCTCACAGGGCCGCCGGCTTTGAGTTTCAACCTGACTTTATGCTGTTTTCCGAGGTCGTTGAAAACGAATTCGCGGTACTGCCTTACGACTTCCGGCTCAAGGATGAAGCTTGTCGGAATGGAGAACCCGCAGATGACATTCCCGAAATCTACACATGTGTCTTTTACGCTCGACCAGTCTTCATAGCAGGACAGTGACATTGCAATGCTCGCATAGTAACAGACCTTATGGATCTCGGAGAGCTTTGAGCTGGTCGCTTCCGTGCGGACGTCTCCGCTGTAGCCGATTTTATATGTTTCGCCGTCGATATCGAACAGGAATGTCTGGTTTTCCAGGTTATCATCGTCGAAATCCGCATTGCAGGAATACCGCGTCACGAATCTTTTTTGGATGAGCCTGTCCCGCCCGAGCTGATAAGTGCCTCCTTTGGTGTAGCCTTTTCCTGCATCGACCATGCAGAATGATTGTTTTTGCACTTCTTTGTTTTTTGCCATTTGAACTTACCCTTTCTTCGTTTCCTGATTATTATTTATGTTTCATTACTTTTACCTGATTCGATGTCAGTAGAACCTTCAACTGTCTCGCCCTGTGCGGCAATGCCCTCGCCTGTTGTGCCATTAAAGCCGGATGTCGGGTCAATCTTAAGGTTCTCGAACGGCACGTTATGTTTTTCGAGCAGCTGTTCGAGAAAAGACGTGGCACTGGGATACCTTGGATTAAGCATAATAGTTGTAAATTTTGGCAACTTTATAGGTGGTTCCTTGCATTCCGGACAAATCTCTTTCAAAAAGGCATTAATATCATATTTGTCAGCACCAACTAAAACAGCTTCTGTTCGAAGATGATGCTTGTCTTCTGAAAGCCTGTGTATCTCATATGTTTTTGTTAATGTATCTCCATATATGTGCAAATTTCCCCAGCGACGGCTGAACTCGGCTGAATAATGATTTTGACCGTAACACTGTTTTTTAAAATAGGCACTTGCATAATACTCTTCCAATGTTTTAAAAATAACCATAAGTTACTCCTTTTTGTCTCTTTAAGACAAATACGTTTCCCACCGCAACAGGGGTGCTTATTAGATATCAGCACGCTGCTGAGGTTTTCGCAGTAAGCTCCGATACTACAGCTCGAATGTCTCCCACGCATCTTGGATATATCTTTCACCTTCCCGCACGGCTTCCCTCTGCTCCCGGCTGATGTCGTCATTTGAATCACAGCTGAACATTTTAAGGAACGCCCTGTCGATATCGCTGCCCAGTTCCTTTTTCTTTATACGGATATATGTTGTGCAGGCCCGGTCCGCCTTCATGCAGACCGTATCGGTCAGCGCTGCCTGACAGACTGCCGGGAACTTCGTGTTCACCCATTCCCACAGCGCGTCCGTATAAGGCACGACATACGTCACAGTTTTCCTGCCGAGGGCTTCGGCCAGTTCCGGGTATAATTCCAGCAGGATACAGTGCCTTTGCACGCCGTCTGCGTCTTCCGTGGTATCATCATATACATCTGTTGGCGATGAGAGGGTAAATGCGTTCAGCGTCGTGAGCATCGCGCATGGTGTTCCTTTCCCCGCCGGGCGTGACACATATTTCGCCCCGTCTTTCCCGGCCCAGAACACTATGTCTGCTTCCTCGACCATCGCATTCTTCGTTTTTCCGGACAAGAGCTGTTTAAGGGTTTTTGCGTCGATCACGGTCTCTTCTGTCGGGGCGCTCCGGAAGGATGCCGTGTTCAGGAACATTCCGCCTATAATGACGAGTGACGCACATAGCAGCGCGAAATGCAGCATTGCCTGGTTTCCTTCCGTGCTTCCGGGAACGTAATGCAGTGTGTCTGCATACTCCATGTATTGCGCCGCTGCCACGGCATTGATGAGCCAGAGCAGCCCGAGGATAACAGTCAGTATCTTCCTTTCCAGGTTGCTGATATCGTTCTGCGGATATTGCCGCTTGACCGGTGGGAATGTCTCTTCGTAGAGGTCCGCCAGCTCGGTGATATGTTCCTTCGAATACCTTGCCCGGACCGTGTATTCTTTTTCTGCCATTTCTTTGTTCCTTTCATCGTTTCGATTTTAATGGATGCCCAGCCTGCCTGCCGCCTCTGCAAAGAGTGGTATCAGGTACGTGTTGAAGAGGGTCAGGACCCGTGCTGTTATCCCGTACCGATTCATGAATGGTTCGACATAGACGGTCACGATGTGGTTTACTTCCTCCTGTTTCCAGAGGAGCAGCAGGATGGCTGCGTATACATACAGGAGTACTGCCCTTCGCAGCATCCAGTACCATTCCCTGCTTCCGAGATGTGCTTTTATGCGCCACCTGAGGGAGTAACGGTCTCCCTTTCTCCCGTTACATCTTTCACAGCTGGGGACAAGGTTACGTATATCGTTGATCCCGTCCATGCTGCGCAGCAGGAACCTTGCATATGCGGATGCCTGCGCGCCTTTTATGCTCACGATATGGTCAACGACCATGTCGTCTTCTCTTAGTTTCCTGCCGCAATATACACAGCGGTACTTGTGGTTTTCCGTTCCTTTGTTTTTTAAAAATTTCTTTCGGTAGTAGGACGAACGTACAAACCTTGCGTCGTAGCTGATAAAGCGCATCTTGTATTTCCTGGACTTGTGCTTCCAGTGCTTTTCTTCCTCAGGCGTCACAACAGCGGTATAATACTTGCCCCTGTCCGTATGGTAGCACAGCGAGCTTTTTATCTCGTTGGGAACAGACTGCCATTTATGCCTTTTCCGGATCTCGATTCTTCTGGTTTTCTTTGTGGTCTGCATGCTAAAATATCACGCTTTTTGCGTGTAAAACTGCGTTTTCAATATAATTTAATTATACTATATAATGGGTCTTATGTAAATCGAATATGTGTATTTTAACACATTTTCATCCCCGTTTTCATCTCGTATTTTTTTGATAGGCCACGAGCGTCAGCACGTAAAGACACAAAAAGACCGGAGCCAATGCTGGCGTCCGGTCCTTTTTGCAAATTTGATGATTCATCCCATGCAGAACGGGAACAGTTGGTCATAGTTCCACTGCATGGAGCATTTTTTTTCGTTGAACTGTTCAGCAATCTGTTCGTTTAACCATTCGACCTTATACGGGCAGCGGTATTCCTTTGCCCATATGTCGAGCTGGTCAGGGTTATGGTGTGCCCATTCCAGGAGGGCAAGCCCATCTTCCTTGGTCTCCGGCTGGATCGACACGCATGTTGGATATTTTTTAGAGTATCTGAACCATGCAATAAGGGCATTCTGCGGTTCATTTTCGTACACCTGACCCGCAAGTTCCCCGAACGGCGCTGTTGTTGCCGTTATCATGTATTTCATATCTGTTCGGCGGTCCCTGAATGGAACAGCGGACCGCCTTCCTCCTTTCTTATCTTTTAAAGCTCTTGACGCAGAAGCCGAACATATCGCTCAGCGTATCCGCGATCTCTTCATCCGGCACGTTGGCGGGGAGCTCGACCTCTGACGGAAGGTCAACATCCTCGCCGTCGGTGTCCCAGTCAATGCAGAACACCCTGTGCAGGGGGGCTACCATATCCTTGAGCTCTTTTGAAGGAAGGGCAACCGTAAACCCTTCGTTCAGAAGTGCCCTGGCTGTGTCTGCGCAGAGTTCTTCGAGAATCCCAGGTCTGAACCGGAATTTGATTGTTTTCTCCCAGCTTTCTGTTCTGCTGATAGGATCCTTACGGTTTTGACAGAATCCACGCTCGGACATAACTCTCTGCAACGCTTTTTCTTTAGTGTGGCAGTCCCTCATTTCGAAATCCATGTATACTGTATCTTCTGCTATGCGCAGATGAACCATGCCTTTTTTTCTGTTGGCTTCGTTCCTTGGTCTGACAATGTATATAGGCCCCGAAATGGTCGGAACCTCATGGAGTTCGGTGAGCGACGGCTTTGTGACGGCGCTGAGAACCGCCTCTTCAATCTCATACCTGTTCTCCAGCCAGAACCTGACAGATGTTTCTCTGCACAGGTTCTGGTAAATATCAGATAAAGACGTTGATCCGGCTTCGGGTCGCGCCATGGCTTCTTCCATCTCCTGCAGTACCATGCGCCGGTTCGTGTTGGCGTTGCGAAGGTGGGTCTTATCATTGTATGCTTTATCCAGAGCTATGATCTCGGGGAGGTTCCTTTCCGCAGCAAAGGCTGCGTTCAGGGCTTCTGTTTCTTTTCTGACACAGGCAGGACAGCGTCTTGCAGCGGCATCTTCTACTACCTCTTTCGCCCTTTTTTCATATTCTGAGGACGTGCTGAAAAATGTTACTTTGCCATGGTGCCCGCAGCTGTACACCACTTCTATTTCCCGTACTAAGTATTTTTCTTTTCTCATGTTTTCACCTCCATTCCCCCTGCGCAGGGGGGTTCTTAAAATTAATAATATCCAGGGTTGTCATCTTACCGCTCAATCCATCTTACGATGATCCTGCGGAGATACCACGTCCGGCTATCTCCTTTTTTACGGCTTAGGTGTCCCTTATTAAATTGTTATAATGACCTCCGAAAAATAAAAAACGGACAAAGCCTTGCTCTGTCCGTTTCCCAACCCGAAATCACGCCTGATCCCCGATTTTAATTTTTCGATAATCCTTACAATGTGATTGTAACATGGATTATCATTAAATGGGCGTTTGGTTGACTAGCTATTTTATTTTGCATATTTCATGCATTCTCATTTTTTACCACATAGTCCATAGAGCAAACAACCTTCGGATAATCCTTTATGAAGTTTCTTCTATAAATCCTTAATAAAACTACTTCTAAGTAACGTCCCGCATCAAGGCTTGATGTTTCCTTGCCTGTTAAATTGCAAAGTGCGATTTTATTGCAATAATCCAGCGTTAAACGTTCTTGTGGAATTATTATTTTTCGCCTACCTTGCTTTAAACGCAACTCATATAGTTGCCCGTAGTCTAAATCTGTATTTGATATTTTAAGTTTTATTGTAGTGCTTGTTCCTCTTATTATTGTACACATGATTCTCCGTAATTTATTTTACTTATTTTGGTAATTTACTTGCGTATAAAATCTTTATTATACTCCAGGCTCAACGGAGCATGGTCATACGTGTCTGTCACACCCCAGCCATTGCAATAATTCTCGTCTTCACCTTCCCACATCTCGATATCCGCGATGATATCTTCTTCTGTCGGAAGTCTGGTGTCGTCAGCAGTATCTTTCCCGGCATCCAGAATTTCTTTCCGATGGGCCTTCAGTTCCTCAATGTACCACTTTACTGTCTTTTTTCCGGTTTCAGTTAATATAACCATGTTATCCCTTCCTTTCTTTTGTTCACATGAGTAGTCGTAAGATACGTGCGCGTGATGATTGACACCTTCGCGGTACCCTGTGACCCGAAGTTTTTCGTCAACATATTCGACGGTAGCAATCAGCATGTAGGGATTAGCAGTGTCCTTACAAATCCAGATGCCCGGATATTTGCCAGGCCCACCTGTTACTTCGGCGATAATCGTCCCCATTGGGGTTTCGACTTTGATTGACGTTGCATCAACCATGCGTTCCGTGAAGAATTCAATTTCAGCAGTTGGAACTGTTTCTGAAATGCGGATTGTTCACATAATGGCTATCCGGCAATACTTGGTACCTTCATCTTCATCATCGCTGCCAACGGACGCTTCATATGTATGCCCGGTGCTCCAGTCAACGATGATGACTTCGGCGTTATCGTCATACTCGTTTTCCAAAATGGATTTAAGATCTTTGACACGCATGCAATTCCTGTCGTCCTTCGTTTCTGTTGCTACAGCGACAATCTTCCAGACAATCGTGTCGCATGTTGCATGATGAATCCATGCCTCGTTGTCAGAATAACCCGCTTCCCCGGCATTAGCTGCGTCTATAAGCTCTTCCTCATTGGCGTAGTTGCTCTCGGCGAGGATTTCTGCCAACATTTGGTCATGAGCAGCTTTTGGAGTATTAAATTCTGAAGAATCAATATTGAGAGCCGTACGGTCTGTACATATTAAAAGATATTTCATTTTATTTCCCTTTCTTTTTATTTAACAGAGTTAACAGGATTCCCATATTTTACCTGATGCGCCTACCAGAAATGCCTTTTCAATATCGTCAGGATTTTCCAGACATTCTTTTTCCCTTGCCTCGATCTCCTGCTCAGACATTTCAGATTTATAAGACCAACAAAGATTCCCATCGGCTTCGTATAAGTTCTGCAGCACCTGCATGTGGACATCATCGCTTCGTTCGACGAAATCCTCAAAATCCGTTGTATCAGGAATCTTTTCTCTGATCCATCTAACGAAAGCGTAATCAAGTCCGCACTTATTTGCATAGTGCAGTGATTCGCGCACATCATGATCCAGGACGGAAAAACAGCTGCACGCGCCGTTGCAATACAGCTCCATCTCGGGGCGCTCACCGCCCAGCTTATCCGTTACCATTCCGGCTGCCGCTTCAAGCATGCAGGAGATAATGGTATTGCCAAGGTCTTCTGTGATTGTCTCTTCGCACAAATACTGTATTGTGCGTAGAGCGAGTTCATTGCCCTCAATCCCGAGATATTCCAGTTCGTCGTTGATTATGCTCTCTGAGGTCTCAATATCATACTGGTGAATCCCTAGAAGGTCTAGGAAATTTATTCCCATATGCTTTCTTTTTTCATCCCCCTGCGGGGATGAAGGCTGCCTTTCCCAGCCCGTCCCCGTGGGGGTGGATTGCCTGCGAAAAACACTTCCCACCTGACAGGAAACCGGTTTCCTATTAGGTGGGAAGTTTTTAAATCCAAAAAGAGTTTATCTGATTTGTAACTGTTTACTTAGCATATTTTTCGATAAACTCTTCTTCGGTCATCGTTTGTATGCCAAGCTGGCGTGCCTTGACAGCTTTGCTTGTCGTGGAGCCGGGGTCGTTGATGACAAGCGCAGTAACTTTCTTACTTACGCTTCCACTGACCTTTCCTCCCCGTTTCTCTACGCTGTCCTTGAATTCCTGGCGGTTCTTATAAATATGAACATCGCCGGTGATAACAAAGACGAGCGGTTTGCCATCAGGTCCTACCAGAGAAGCCGTTGTTTCCGGTTCGGCGTCTGCCACCATCTTGACTCCTTCGGCTTCAAGCTGAGCCAGCATCTCCCTGTTCTTGGGATTCGTGAAGAACTTATGAATGTTCTCCGCGAGGATCTTTCCGATGCCGTCCATCTCGACAAGGCTTTCCACAGAGGCGTCTGCGACAGCCTGGATGCTTCCGTATTTCCGCAGGAGGGGCTTCGACAGGGTCGCGCCCACGTTCTCGATGCCGAGGCCGGCAAGGAGTCTCCATGCGTCATTCGCTTTCGTGGCTTCGATGGCGTTCAGGAGGTTGTCCGTTCCCTTTTCCTTCCCGATGATACCGCTCTTTACAAGCAGGTCGCGCTTGTCTTTCAGGGTGTAGAGGTCGGCAAAGTTCCTGACCAGACCCTGCTCCACAAGGGCGTCCGCCGCCTCGGGACCGAACCCACGGATGTCCATGTTTGTCCGGTCGGCAAAATTCAGCAGCTTTCTTGCCAACTGTGCCGGGCAGGATGCGTTGATGCACTTGATGTCCGCAGCGCCTTCCTCACGAACGCACTCACCGCCGCACACGGGGCAGACCATCGGGATCTGGAAATCCTTGACTCCGGCAGGGCGCTTCTCGGGCACGCTGCACTTGATCTTCGGAATGATCTCGCCGGATTTGTAAACGACCACCGTATCGCCGATACCGATATGCAGGCTGTTGATGAAGTCCTGGTTGTGGAGCGTCGCCCTTGTCACTGTCGTCCCGCACAGGTAGAGCGGGTCGAAAACAGCTGTCGGCGTGACCCTCCCGGACATTCCGACGGTAAGTTCGATATCGCGGATCACCGTCTCTTTTTCCTCGGGCGGATATTTGTACGCAATGTGTCCGTTGGCATATTTGGCAGAGCCGCCGGAAATATCATTACGGTACGCAATCTGATCAATCTTGATGACCGCACCGTCAATGTCGAAGTCATCAACATCACGGTAATCACCGATTTCATCAATCGCGGTAAGGACTTCCTGCTCATTGGCGCAGAGCATACTACCGATGTTCCTGAAGCCCATGTCGGAGAGCTTCGCGAGGCCAGCATGCTGTCCTTCCATGTACTCGGCAGGTCCGTCCTGGATGTTGAATGCGAGGAAGGAGAGCTTTCTTCCTTCGCTGTCGCCGATCTTGCGGAGCGTGCCGGAAGCGCAGTTTCTGGGATTGGCGAACAGCTTCTTTCCTAGCTCTTCCTGCCTGCGGTTCGCCGCCTCAAAGTCCGCGCGGGTCATATAGACCTCGCCCCTGACTTCGAGATACCGCTTTTCGGAAATCTTGTGCGGGACGCCGGCAATTGACATTGCGTTGTCCGTTACAATCTCGCCGATGTAGCCGTCGCCGCGTGTCTCGGCAAGTGTCAGGACGCCGTTCTCATAGCGCAGCGTCATTGACAATCCGTCGATCTTGCGCTCGGCGCAGAATCGTGCATCTGGGTGGAGTGACTTGACCTTTCCGACCCATTCGCAGACATCCTCCTTCGTGAATACGTCCTGAATGGAGAGCATCGGGACATTGTGGGTCACCCTTTCCGCCAGCGAACCACTCGGCATATCGGCTACGGTCTGCGTCGGAGATGACGCATCGACCAGCGATGGATCGTCTTTTTCCATCTGTTTCAGCTCCTGCATGAGCATGTCGTATTCATAGTCGCTCATGATCGGCTCTTTGTCAGGTGCTTCATATGCGCTGCGTGCTTCCATAATTCTGTTTTTGAGTTCGCTATAATTCTTTTTCTCCATTTTTTTATTCCTTTCTTTTTTGATGTTGTTAAACTTGATTTTGTTTTGTTTTACACTGGTTTCATTCTTGTTTTGCCATGGGACTTATACCATAACGCACCTCCTTTCAAAACAAAAAAAGCCGGGCGCAAATATACGCTCGGCTTTAGTTTTTCTGTATTCTATAGCAATATAATTATATAACCGCTTGCTACTAGCGGTCAAGGATTCTTTGAGCCAGATTATTTCATGCGGATTATGAGGATATTTCTTTTCGACCTACGGTAGTAGGAATTATAATGCAAGCCCAGCCACTTATTCTAATACGCCGATCCAGAGCTTTTTTGCGTCAAGATGCACTGTCTCCCACAGCAGATCGCTGACGGTCAGTACGCGGCTATGGTACATGACTGTGACATCTTCAGGCGCATAGAACAGTGCTGTGAGCTGCAGCCCATCACCTTGCCTTGCCGACCTGTGCAGGACTGCGCGCATGAAACAGCCTTCGTCCAAGAGCCCTTGTCCGGCATCGTAATAAACATAATCCCAAACCCCGTCCATGATGCGCTGCAGGACGGTTTTGGCGATATATGCGCGGACCTGCTCATTTCCTTCGATCCGCTTCTGCGCTGATGCTGTTTCGCTCATCAGGTCCGAGGTTTTGTCTTTCGGGCACCGGATCAGATAAGGTTCTTCGTGCATTTTGTCCTCCTTTCGTGATAAATAAATATGGCAGGCAAGGATCTTCCTTGCCCGCCACGGTGAACAGTTCTTATTCCGCAGCCGGTACGAGCGGCTTGCTGTTTTTTACGAAGAAGTCATTTCAGAGATTTCAGAGACGAGACAGGTGTACTTCCGCCTCTTCCTTGCTATAAACAAGGTGCGGAGCCTCGAAATAGCCGTTGCCCTGGAAATATTCCACTGGGTCGCCCACTTCGTTGATCTCCTTTTCGAGTGCGTCCGCGCCATAGATGCAGTAAGTCCCATAATACTGAGACACCATCCCACGTGCCCGGTATTGGTCGTCCCAGAATGGGTAGGCGCAGAGCCACCCATCTTCTCCCATGAAGCGGAGGAGTTCTTTCGCCATGTCTCGGTTGTACTCTTTTGCGAGCTCGTCTTTGGGATCATGGAACTCCACTGCCATAGCTTCCCTTCGCGTAGGACCGCTTTTTGTGTAGCTCCATGCGACAAAAAGAGTGTCCGGTGCCCATCCATGGGGCGTCTTCAGCTTCGCAAGCTGACGGTTCAGCCATTTAACTGCGTCAGCTTTGCCAAGCTTCATTGCCTTTGCGCGGAAATACCCTTCTTCGATGGGCTCGCCGAGCATGTCTGCTTTTTTTGTGTGCTCCGGCCCGGTTTTGGGCCAGTTCAGCAGACCCGCGTAATAATGGTCGTACGCCCCCGGGGCGCGGAGCTCGCACTCATCATAGAGTGGCCATAGCTTTAAGAATGCGCCCCTTCTTTCCAGATTTTCCAATGCTTCTTCCAGGGCGGCGGCATCATGAATATCCACCTCCTCGGAATCATAGAAGTTTCTGTCGCTGTTCCAATATACTGCAGCGTAGCATTTTACTGTGTCATAATTAAAACTCTTTGCCATGGTTTCATCCTCCATTCCCCCTTGTGTGTATGGGGGTTTCTATAAAATTATTATTTGTTGCCAGGGTTGTCATCTTACCGCTCAATCCATCTTACGATGATCCTGCAGGAATGCCACGTCCGGTCATTCCCTTTTTAACGGCTTAGATGTCCCTTATTAAATTGTTTAATGACTTCAAAAAATAAAAAACAGACAAAGCCTTGCCCTGTCTGCCTCCAAACTGAGAACCACGTCTGGTTCTCCAGTTTTAATTTTTTCGATAATCATTACAGTGTGATTGTATCACGGATTATTTTAAAAAACAATTTATTTATATAACCGGCATCATAGGGTGACCTGATTCTTTTAAGTAGTTTTGAACATTTCATACCGCAAAATAAAAAACGGACAAAGCCATGGCCTTGTCCGTCTTCAAGCTGAAATACATCTTTAATTTTCTTCAATAACCCGCCACCAATGTTTGAATTTTACCTTAACCTCATCTGTATCTTTGAAACATGATGGTGACCAGTAAACCTGCCTGTTTAGTTCGGTTTTTCCGTCATTATATTTCTCTCCGTAGTCTCCGTATGTCTTGTACAGCGAAATGTTTTTCTGTTCTACTATGGACTGCACAACGCATCTTGTTACGAAACCTTCCTTGTCTGCACTACATGGGCTTCCTTCAAAAGCTACGATCATGCGCCGGATCCAGTGAGAGAATAAGCCGTTATATATTGACTCGATATAGAACTTATCCCATTTGGTAATCTCAGGGTGTTTAATGAGAAATGGTTTTGCGGGAAGCCCTTTCAGCCTCATCATTTCCAAGTGCATAGACGACTGATAGTAATCATCGCCATGTTCTTCGTATAGCTTACAGAGCTCCTGAATAAGGACTTGGCTCTTTTCTTCATTGTCAGCTTCTATAGACTGAAAGAGTCCATTGATTACTGACGTCAAAGCCACTTTGATTTTTTCGTTTTGTGGCATTTATATTCCCCCCTTTCCCAAAAGAAAACCTTAATATGTGGCAGGGCTTATTGTTAAGCCCCGCCACATGGAACAATGTCATCATCATTTGATCCCGTCAAGGTACTCGGCGAGCTTCTTAGCCTCCTCCATGGTCAGGCTGAGCCCCTTGCCGGGTCCATTCGGTGTCCAGGTACGGATATCGACCTTATCCTCGCCACCGTTCCAGGAAAGGATTTTTACTTCTTTGGTATACCCCTTCCCATTATCGGAAAGGACACCCAGATCATTTTTTACTGTATATTTTATATCTCCTATTGCTTTTTTCATTTTTCTTCTCCTTTCTTATTTACCATTCGTAGTCGGTCGCGGATACGATCTTGCCATCTGCGTCTGCGAAATATGTCTTCAGGACATTGACGTCATATATCAAGCAAGAGCCATTCCCCAGTTCTTCAACTACCGGATGGGAATTGCGGACCATCCGCATCAGATTTTCCCTGCCGTCCGGAGTATCTTTCCGTATGATAAACGGAACGATGTTGCACTTTTCCTCGGCATCCATGACGAACCGTGTAAGCGCTTCCCTGTCTTTCGGGATTTCGCTGTACGGTGTATCTGTTACAAGGGTGACGGCTGACAGCGTAAGGGTTCCGTTCGTGGCGTTATAAGGCTGCTCGTAGATGGAACCGACAAAGTCAATGACGATGTCCTCAGCTGTCTTTTCGCTGTCATTGTTGACGTATTTCGGATGCTCGGCTTTTTCAAAAGCGTTGAAGCGCTGATCCTCATCCGCACACCGCTTTTCTGCGGCAGATACGTCATCACCTCTTTTTTTGAGGCGTTCAAGGCGCTCCTGCGCGTCAACGTACACCTCAGCCTCGAACAGCTGGATATCCGGGAAGTTCCGGCGCAGCTCTTCGATGCCTTCAGGTTCGATGATGACCATGTCTGCCCCATAGATGTCTTCGGGAGTGGTGAAATACTCGTCCTCCCCAATCATGGTCGCAAGGACCTTGTTCATCCTTCCTGCCTTTATTCTGGAAATGAAGTGGTAGTCCCTGCCATCAACTTCGTCCTGCCTTTTCTGCCGTGTCGTGTATGTGACCAGCGGGCGGAGATGGTATTTCTCCATAAGCAGGTTCCTGATCGTAGTCTTGCCGCTGCCAGAGCGGCCTACGATGCACAGAAGGGAATGTTTGTGGGGAATCCTGGCGCACTCAGGGAACTGTACGGGGTCCGGGATCATGAAGAGATGCAACGGGAGCCCGTTCCTGTCGTCCTTGAAGTCATGCCATCCCCAGAACGATGCCGGGTCCAGGTAGCCGGCATGGCTTTCGTCCGCGATCAGTTCGTCACCGCACCACGCCATCAGCCTGATTTCGCACCCGTTCATTTTGTCCGGGTCTTTTGCGGCAGCAGTCATTGCTGAAGCGCCTTCGAGGGCTATGCTCAGGTAATACTCAGACGATATGTCTGAGAAAGCGGACATCTCCTGTATCAGGTCCTCTTCCTCATCCAGTCGTTCCCTCAGGTCGTTCCCGTTTTTCCACCAGAGCGCCTTGTTGACCTTATCCGTGAGGTCTGGCGGGGTTACGTGGATATGCCGGAAATGGCGTTCGTTTTTATATTTTTCTAGTGTTTTCGGGTCAAGGTTGGGGATATTGTTGCTCATATTCATTTTTCACCTCTTTCAAATATGCCATCGTCGGTAATGCCATTGTCGGTAATGCCATCGTCGGTAAGACTAACTTCATTCCCAAACTGGGTGATATATCTTATCAATTCATTCTCCTCAGCTTCCGTGAGCCTTTCATCCGTTTCAAAGTTTATCGAGTATCTTATTTTACCCATCGGTTCTCCTTTCCGGTTTGTACTTATCTTTACAAATCCTTCTGCAAGTAACGCATAAAAGGCAATCACATCCTTCGTACACGCATCCCTCGCAACTATCTGCCTTCCTACGCTCCTGCAGTTCACGGAGCAACCCTGCAAGTTCACGGTATTCTTTTATGCCCATACAAACAATGGCTTCATCATTGTTGCTGTATGCCACTTGTTCGACATGCTTGACTATTTCCTCAAGCTTCATCATGGTTCTCACCATCCTCTCGTTCCTCAATCATCCGTCTTGCGCATACCTTATGCACGTACTTACCGCCATCTACACGCTTGCCGCATGGAGTAGCATATAGGGGCGTAAACCCATTGCCGTCTACGCACTTACTGCATGGAGTAGCATATATGGGCACGAACGCATATTTGCACCAGTAACACCACCAATTACTCATTCGTTCTCACCTTCCTTCCGCTCTTTGCGACACAAATCGTAATCATGCATCCAAATCCCAATGATTGGTCTGCAATATTCAAGGTCTTTATCGACTGTCAGCTTTGCATAATACGGTTCGTCTGTCACTTCTTTTTCCAAATACTTCTCAAGATTCTCACGCTTGTTCCTGCGCGTGCTGTGATAAACTTTTCCGCTATAAGCGCCTTTTACTTCAAAGTCAGTGCCGTACTGAAGCAGTTTTACGGCAGCTTTAACCGTCATGTTATTCACCGTCCCTTCTCTATCACTGTCTTTCTGTTTTTCTCCTTTTCTTTTTATTTGCATGACCTTCCATACTGGAAGGCATAGTTTATGACCTGCCATGCAGCAGCTGCCTCGCAATTTTTTACGATGCTTTTGTCAATGAACCTCAGCAGGCCAA
>ODAI014361352.1_pt1 | contig 19253 bp, 17 predicted proteins | sample 1539321 | NCBI WGS metagenome assembly ODAI01 (sample SAMN02144231, study PRJEB22623) | gut metagenome | biome: sheep rumen | host: Ovis aries | place: New Zealand
AGGTAGAGAACGTACACGACTATTATGGTATGGTGGAACAGACTGGTACCATCTATATGGAGTGCGAGTGTGGTCACCTGCATACCTCTGCTTTCAGTGATGTGATTATCCGTAGGCCAAAAGATTTTTCTATAGCAGAGGTAGGCGAGAAAGGCTTGATAGAGGTTGTTTCTGTATTGCCCGAGAGCTATCCTGGTCATGTACTCCTTACTGAGGACGAAGGATATATTGAAGGCGAGGATGACTGCCCATGTGGAAGAAAAGGAAAGTACTTCAAGATTTTAGGTAGAATAAAGAATGCGGAAATCCGCGGTTGTAGTGATACTTATGAAAATAAACGCTGAATCATATAAGTTGTTGTATCCCAAGAAGATTGACTGGGATGCTTTTGAGGCACAGAGGCCCGATGTGCCTTTCTCTGATGATATTATAGAGTATCTGAATGCCTTGTCCTCAGCCCTGATGAAGGACAGGGAGAGCCGTCCGTATCCCGATGTGGTAACCTTCGGATTCTTCTGCCGCAAGGGAAACCTTCAGAAACTGCGAGACGAGTATTGCTCCGGCAAGGATATTCGATTGGGTAGGGGATTGCTGTTCCATATAGCACCATCTAATGTGCCAGTGAACTTTGGATACTCTATGGTGGCTGGCTTATTGGCAGGTAATAGCAACATAGTAAGAGCATCTTCAAAGGAGTTTGCACAGGTTTCGTTGATAGTAAAGCACATGAATGAGTTGGCAGACTTCAATGATGTTGCAAAGCGTATTGCTGTTGTGAGGTATGACAGAGACAGCGAAGCCAATGCTGCATTCTCTGCAGCATGCAATGTGCGTGTGATTTGGGGTGGTGACAAGACTATTGAGACCATCCGTCAGAATGCACTGCCTCCAAGAAGCTTTGATGTATGCTTTGCTGACAGATATTCCATAGCACTGGTTAATCCACAAGCAGTGATTGATGCTACTGATGAAGAAATGGAGAAACTTGCTCAGAACTTCTATAACGACACCTATCTGTTTGACCAGAACGCTTGCAGTGCTCCACACTTGGTGTTCTGGAAGAAATGTCACACAGATAACACAGATAAAGCCAAACTCCGTTTTTGGAAGGCTGTTCACGAATATACTGAGAAGAAATACCAGTATCAGGATGTGATGAGCGTGGATAAACTCACTGCCTTCTATAAGCAGGCTGTTGGTATGGACTGTACAAAGGAAGAAACAGAAGATAATCTGATAGTACGCACTGCATTAAAGGAACTGCCAAAGAATATTGATGAGTTCCGTTGTGCATGCGGCTATTTCTCAGAGTATGACATAGACTCTTTAGAGGAGATACTGCCTATCGTAACCATCAAGTATCAGACGATGGCATACTTTGGATTCGATTCAGAAGAGTTGAAGCAGTTTGTCCTTAAGTATCGCCCTGTAGGTTTAGACCGCATAGTTCCATTTGGTGAGACTACAGCCTTCGCCTTGAAGTGGGATGGATATAATCTTATAGAGACGTTTAGTAGAATACCATCGGTTCTCTGATTTCCTATTTGTGATTTCTCGCATAATTTTTGGAATGGATAATAGTCAAATAAATACTCTAATGGGGTTAGTCAGATATGGTTTGGGTAAAGCCAGCGTATGTACATTACCTCAATCAGATAAATGGCAGGATTTCTATCTTATCGCACAAAAACAAGGTGTTGGTGCTATCGTATTAGATGGAATCAATAAATGCTTTGCAAAAGGTATTAAGATTATTATTGATTTCCAAACAAAGATGGAATGGATAGGACAGGTCCAGCAGATGGAACAACGTTATCAATTGTATGAAAAGACGATAAAAGACCTTGCTGATTTCTATAATAAATATGACATCAAAATGATGGTTCTTAAAGGATATGGATTGGCGCAGAACTATCCGATTCCTAACCATCGACCGACAGGGGATATAGATATCTATCTGTTTGGTGAACAGGAAAAAGCAGATAAATTACTTCAAGAAAAATTAGGTGTCACTATCGACAATAGTCATCATCACCATACAGTGTTTCGATTTAAGGATGAAACAGTAGAAAACCACTACGACTTTTTGAATGTGCACGTAAGGCCGTCTAATAAGAGAATTGAGAAGAAACTGAAAGAGCTTGCAGACCTTGACGTTAACGATAACTTTGACGATAACATTATTTTCCCGTCTGTGGAGTTTAATGCTATATATCTGCTGAGACATTGTGCCTCGCATTTCGCATCAACGGAGATGACAGTGAGACAGATTCTGGACTGGGGTTTCTTCATGGAGAACCATCATCAGGAGATTAACTGGGATGATTATCTGCCTTATATCAAGCAGGAGGGGATGTACAGGTTCTATAATCTGTTGGGATTATTCTGTATGAAACATCTTGGTTTTGATGCTTCGATATTTCATGGTCTATATAATGATGATCTGTTTGAAAGATTCAGCAATGAGATTATGGAACCAGAATTCAAGGACCATGAGAATGGCAAATTGTTACACTCACTGAGTGTGAAACCACGTCGGTGGTGGCATAATAGGTGGAAGAACCGCCTCTGCTATAAGGAAAGTGCGTGGGAAGAGTTTGCCTATGGACTTTGGGCGAAGGTGTTGAAACCAAGTCATTTTATACAGTGAAACTATAAACGTTGACGTTAACCTTGACGCTAACTAAATGATGAAACTAATAGATAAACAATTATTAGATGAAGTGAGTAGGCAGGCACAAAAGTCTGACAGGCTGTAAATATTAGGATTATTAAGGCAAAGATAAGAAGTTAGCAATGAATTTGTGATTTAGGAATAAATAAAAGTCTCAGCAGCTGCAACTGCTGAGACTAATAAATAGTTTTACCAGAGAATTACATTCGGGTCCGTCGCGCTGACTAAGGGACCTCTAACAGAAAAGTGTTCGCCAAACTGACAGTTGCACTTGTGACAAAGAGGCGCGATCCACCATCTTCTGTCATCCGGGTCATCTAACTGGACGTGGGCACCATCTGTAGCAGGAGTATTAAAACCATTTAGGCAATCAACTCTATGGCAGTTCCCAGCAGCAAGACCTGTAGCTTTTTCCCAATACTCTATCCAGTAACCTGGACGGTAATTCTCTTTAAGATTATGAACTTTATATACGCTCATTTATTCTTATAAGATTATAGCTAAACATCACTGTTCACTGACAGCCCAGACTTGTTTTAACATTGAGTGGTCAGACAAGGTAACTGATATTTCCACTACTTGTGTTACCGCAAATAATGTGCCAAAATTAAATCTTTAAAAAGAGGATAATAAATTATTTGCACGCCACTAGCGAAGTCCTCTGGATGCCACTCTGGAAAACCTGGAACTGGTGCTGGAGAAAGTGGAAAGGGTATCTATGATTAGTTGATGGTTAAGAGATTATAGTTAAATAAAAGTAGTAAAATCAATTAAGATTCTATGATACATAAGCCTATAGAAGGTAAACATCCTAATGGATTGAATGCCTTAGACGTATTACAATCTCATTTGAGACGTACGCGGATAAGGCACTTGAGGGCTGGCGAGCAAAAAATTGAGGGGGACTGCTTCATACCTGAACCTTGGCTCTTGAGGGGGTACGTACTGTGTCCCAATATTACTAATCAGGGTTTGCTATTCAGAGGACAAACAGTTGATTTGGATGAAAAAGGTGAGATACCTCCAACCTTGAGTAGATTCCAGAAACTAGCAGATGATAAAACTTCTATGCAATATTGGAGGATGCGAAGGTTTGATCTGAATAATCTTTTAAGAACAAATCCTCTTTATAGACTGCTAACATGGGGAATAGAACTTCCAGATAAGAGACAACGATATTTTAGAATCTCTACTTCAACCATGCTTCACTCTTATGGCATTTCTTCAAATTATGTAAGTCTAACTTCCGATCTGAAAATTGCTCTTTTTTATGCAGTAACTGACTATGACAGCGAGAGGGGATGTTTTGTTCCCTCGAAGAAGAAGTTTGGAATCTTGAGTTCTTACGAGATGGATCGACAATTTTCACCTCGGTCAAGGGTTTTGCCTGTGGGGCTTCAGGTGTTTCAAAGACCTGGAGTTAATAAAGAGTTTGTTTGTAGGTTGAGTGGGGGAGAAAATTACAATGACTTAATGGAAGTTACGGGCTTCTTGTTTGAACAGGACGAGAAAGTTTCTAAACAGCTTTTATTGGAGTTTGATGATGGAAGGAAACTATTTCCTAAAGAAGACGTGTTACTTAATCAAATCAATAAAAGTGATGGTATAATAAGTGAGATGGCTCTTAGGTGGATCCAAAGGATGGGTATGAATTCTGATATTGATGTAGAGGCGCTAAAAGAAAAATACGAGATAACTAATGATGTGAGAAATCTGCTCCGTTTTGATATACGAGAACTTGCAGACTACTATGGAGATATAGATAAATGGTGGCATGATTTCTGCGATAAAATATATTTTGAAGCGGACCCGAATTTAGATAGAGACTTTTTTGAATGGTTACCTCAAAGTAGTTATTATGGTAGAATCTTTGATAGACTTAGACCATGAAAACAAAGCATTTTAACTTATTTGCTGCAGTAACTTTCTTGCTTATTATTCTCGTTTTCGGATGGGGAATAGGGAATGTTAACTTCTTCTTGAAGTTGATATATAGCACAGAGCAGATTGCAGATAATGCCTTTTTACAAAATATAGGTACGTTTGGTGATAGCGCAGGATTATTGAATGCTCTCTTTTCTTCGTTGGCTTTTGGTGGAGTTATTTTAACGATTATATGGCAGGTTTCAGAGAACAGCAGACAAAGGAAAGAAGAACACCGAATCCAATTCGAAAACGTTTTTTTCAATATGACGGGTTCTTTGGAGAAAATCGTTTCAGAACTGAAAGTAGAATACAGAAGGGATACGAACAAATCAATCATCAGTACTCAGTTGTGGGATATGAAAGGAGAAGATACGGATTCACAAGAAGCTAATGATGATTCTCCACAGTATATCACAGGAAGAGCTGTTTTTAAGTATTTATATGAAGATGCTCCTGAGCCATTGGAAGAAATTATTAAAAAAGAAGGAATACTTGGGTTTGAAACTGCGATGTATGGTATGCTTGATAACTATTTCCGATATTTATATCGAGTTTTGAAGTATATTGATGAGAGCACGTTGATTGAAAAGAAAGAGAAATACAAGTATGTTGGTATCCTAAGAGCTCAATTATCATATATGGAATTGATAATGGTTTATTATAACTGTTTATCTGAATATGGTAATGAGAAGTTTAAACCACTTGTGGAGAAATATCATCTCCTTAAGAATATTAGAAAAGACAGATTACATGATTCGAAACTTAATGGGCGCGTTATAGGTGTAGCAAAAGAGTATATGTACAATTCCAGTGCTTGGGATGCAAATAAAGAATTAGAGAGTATGGAGGATTATAAAATCGAACAATTCTGTTTTAGAATTGTGTATGCTATATTTATTGCATTAATTTTCAATACCTTGTTAAGTGACTGGTGGCACCATCATATAAATATCCTTTGGTATGGCATGACAGAGATAGTGGTGCGAGGACTCGTGTTGATATCTCTTGTAGCAGGAATGGTTTATTATCAGATGTGTGACAAGGCTTATAGGGACTATTTTGTTAAAACTCGAGATGGGGGCAAACTTTGGAAACGCACATGGAATAGAATAAAGGGGAATTATACGTTTCCAGTCTTTTTGTTTCTATCAATAGTTACAACTTATACTATAAGGAAGTATCATGTGGTTTGGTATGACAGTTATACTGTATATCTTGATTTATCATTTCTCTATTTCCCGCTGATAGCGGATATGATGGCTATGGTTGTAAATGTGACACGTGAGGCAGATTATCTTGAAAAATTAAAGGAGGAAAAAGTATAGAGTTTATGTGTGAATCCAGTTTAAACGAAACAAAGAGTAATAATTCTTCCTCTGGCAAGGATTATGTCAGGATATTGTCATTCGGTATAGTCGTGACTTGTATAGTATTGCTTCTTGCACTGCTTTGTGTCATGGTTTGGAGGGCATCGAATAATAATCCAGATGTATATCGGGTTATTGTGACAACCGATGTTCTTCCGGATTCTCTGAAGGCTTATAACTATATGAGTCGAGAGCAGGCGGATTCACTCATTGAGGTTGTGAGAAGCTATGATGAGCAACTGACACAGAAGTACCAGTATCTCGTAGAGCAGAAGGAACAAGATAGTCAGGTGTTTTATTGGGGGTCGCTTATTGTAGGTGTTGTGATTGCAGTTTTTGGATGGTTCGGGTTCCAGTCTTTTACCACAATAGAAGACAAAGCTAAAAATAAAGCTGACGAGGTCGCTAAAAATGTGGCAAGAAGAACCGCATGGAATGAAACAAAAGCCTTCTTGAAAGATCAGGGCAAGAACCAGATTAAGGCTGCTGCAAAGGAGAATTTACAGAAAGATGCAGTAGAAAAAACAAAGAAGCAAGTGGTGAATGAACTTAATTCCATCATTGATAATAGATTGAAACAATTTCAGTCATCTAAGAAAGTTGATGAGTTGGAAAAGCGTCTGGAAACGTTAGAAAATTCGTATAAGCCTGAAATTGAGAAGACTGCGGATGCAGCTGTTAAGAAGGCTTTTGAAAAATATAGGAAGCCTATAAAAAGCGAATTAAATGCTAAGGAGAACCAGAAATGAATATAAAGGGATTTGTACTAAATAGGAAGGACAATAGCACACAAATTGTGCTACAGGCATGCGTTCCTTTTGCTTATTTAAAAGGGAAAGCCCAGTTTGGGTACAGAGTTGATCCGATGGCTGATCCTTATTCTTCCTCTTCAATCTTTGGTGATGCGAATAATCAGTATCAGCGAAGAGTTGATAATAAGCGGGTAAATGATATTAAATCTTTTATTCGTAAATCAATTCTTAAAGAAAAAAACAGTGATGCAGTTAGTGTACTATTCCCAACTGCTATGCTCTTGGCTTTTGACTATGATGACGAGATTAGGTTTGACGATGGGGGAATGTCGTTTGACTTTGAGTTACCTGATGTAGTTTATATTGTTGATGGCCAGCATCGTCTGTGGAGTATGATACAACTATATAAGGAGGTTGTCAGGCAGGAGGATGAAGAGTCGTTATTCATAAAGCGATACCTGGAAAACTTTAGATTTAACTGTACGCTGCTTATGAATTTTGATATGTGGGAGCAGGCACAGGTGTTTGCTAGCGTTAACTTCAAACAGAAGGCGGTGAATAAGTCTCTTTATTATGATATCTATGGTATGGAGTATCATGAAGAAGAGAAGGATCGGGAAAAGAGCGCTATGTACGTGGCTCACCAAATTATTAAGGAACTGAATAGTAACGAGAAGTCGAAGCTTTATGGTTTTGTGAAGATGCTGGGAACAGGTAGAGGATACATTTCTCAGTCATGTCTTGCTGATGCAATGATCCCAAGTATATTGTCTGATCAAGGCATTTGGTACACGAACTTTGAATCTTCTAATGGTGAAGAGCTCCAGTATAATTATATGATAGTTGAAGCAATGTCATTTTTTAATGTTGTTGCTGAGACCTTCCCGAACATGTGGCCCAAAAGAGGCGAAAAAGCCCCCAGTATTTTGTGTAAGACAACGGGTATTCAAGTCCTTGTAAGATTAATGGGATATTTACACAAGATAAATTGGCGTGAGATAAATAAACTGATAGATCGCAAATCGCCCCAAATTTATATTAATATTGAATATCAGCAACTGATAAAGGAATATCTGAGTTTATTTGAATCCCGTCAGGTCGAACTGTTTGGATTGGCAAACGCTGGTGGTAAATTCAGCGGTACGGGTGGCAAAGGATTAGTGAAACATCTGTATGAAGAACTGAAGAGGATTGTAGATAAAAAGAATAGTGGGAAATTTTCGGATTGGGTAGAAGGCAATCTGACAGATGATGATTTCGAAGATGTTTATTGTTTGTATCTTGCTGTATATAATGTGGACTCTTATGGTATTTACTCTGCAAGGAGAGAGGATGAGAACATTATTGTTAAAGCAGATATGGGAGTAGGTCAACTCGTGTTAAATGGGGAAATAGAAAGGCAGAAGTTCTTGGACTATCTGGATAATACCTATGGGGAGGATATTGGCATTGAAGCTTTATATAGTTTCAATAAGGCCATGGAGAAAGATGACTGATGAGATAAGTAGATGGTTTTGTTTGAAGACTGATAAAGAAGAATCACAAATTAGTTATTGTTAACGTCATAGCCACCTGATATCTGCGAGAGGTGCTATAATTTGTTTGATATAAAAAAGATGAAAAGATTATTTGATATAATAGCAAGTGGGTTGGGTTTAATAGTATTGAGCCCGCTATTCTTAATACTTGCTATCTGGATTAAGCTGGATAGCAAGGGACCAGTGTTCTACCGTCAGGTGAGGGTGGGGTATAAGAACAAGGACTTCCGTATCTTTAAGTTCCGCTCTATGAGAGTGGGGGCTGACAAAGGAAGTTTGGTTACCATTGGTGGAAGAGACCCACGTGTTACCAAGTCCGGTTATTGGATACGTAAGTTTAAGATGGATGAGCTGCCACAACTTATTAATGTGTTCATTGGTGATATGTCACTTGTTGGTCCACGTCCTGAAGTGCGTCACTATGTAGATTACTGGACTCCTGAACAGATGCATGTGCTGGATGTCCGCCCAGGAATTACTGACCCTGCCAGTATCAAGTTCCGTAATGAAAACGAGTTGATGGAGAAAGCTGAAGACCCGGAAAAGTACTACATTGAGGTCATTATGCAGGAGAAGATTAAGCTGTATTTGGAATATGTGGAGAAACATAATTTCTTTTATGACTTGGGGTTGATTTTCAAGACATTCTGGGTAATCGTGAAGGAGCGTTGACGTTAACGAGAATTAAACGATGAAGATCATTGATACTACATTATTAGATAAAATATCTTCTGAGGCTAAAGAAACACCAAGGCTAAGGATGAACTATAATTTTCATCAGAGTCTTGAGGATAAGTGTCATCGATTCCTGAATGCTGTGGAGCCAGGAACTAAGGTTGAGATACATCGTCATCCGACGAAAGATGAGTCGTTTGTGTTGCTACGAGGTAGAGTTAGAGTGAATACCTATAATGATGATGGTACAGTGATAGAGAGCGTAATCCTCTGCCCAGAGGAAGGACTCTATGGGGTGGATATCCCCAAGAATGTCTGGCATAATGTGGAATGCCTAGAGTCTGGGAGTGTGTTCTTTGAATGTAAAGAGGGGCCTTTTGTGCCGCACGAAGTTGAAGGGGTTCTTCAACTTCAACCTTAACGATAACCTTAACGATAACTATGGCTGGCGCAAGGGATTTTAGGAAATATAGTGTTTGGCAGGAAGCGGTAGATTATGCGACCTTCGTTTATGAGGTTACGGGTAAGATGCCGTGGTTTGAGAAGAAAGGTCTTTGTGACCAACTTCAACGAGCAGCTGTTTCAATAAGCTCAAACATAGCTGAAGGAGCAGCACGAAACTCTGATGCTGACTTTGCCCACTTCCTAGACTTCGCCTTAGGTTCAGCGTTTGAGGTGGAAACTCAGTTGAAGATCGCAACTAACGTTGGCTATTTGGATGAAGAGCATTATCAAGAACTGATAAGTAAGCTTTCATCCATAGAGAAGCAGCTCAACGGTCTGATAGGTTCCATAAGGAAACCTTGACATTGACGTTGACCTTGATTTTAAGGTTAGGGTAATGATTAAAGCTGAATCAAGTAAAGGTTAGGGTTATGGTTATGGTTAAGGTCGTTCTCAAGGCTATTTGGCAGTTCTGTAGTTATGTGTTTGTGCCGCAATGGGGAAGTAAAAGATATTGAAGGATGATATCAGCAATAATTAAACTGAGAAAGTCATCTCCTGTTTCTTATAACTCTGCGGATTCTAGAAAACGAGAGAAATATAAGGGAACAATCATAGAGGCTTTTTCTAGGAATTATCGTGGTAAGGTGCCTAAATTTCGTAGAGGCGTAGAACTGTATGGTCAAGTCTATTTCTTTACGAGTGATGGCACTGACCTCGATGCAGACAATATCAGTAAGCCTGTATGGGATGCATTGATAGGAACCGTATATGATGATGATAAGCAGATTGTACAAAGAACAAGTACGGTTGTATATACAAAGAAACATGATTTGATACAAATTAACGGTGATTCTGACACTTCTGCTGAGCTTTTGCAGATATTGACTGGGAATAATGTGAAGTGCATATATGTGGAATGTGGATGCTTCAAAGAAACTATGATAGAGATAGAAAAGGAGGACTCATATGAAGATTGATAGGCAATACCTCAAAAAATACTATCACAGCGCTGCGGTGGATCAGCTTTGCGAACAGTATAAGAGGAGGGGTTATAAGGTAACAGTTGAAGAACGAGTAGGCGACTATAGAGTAGATATGGTCGCACGGAAAGACAATACCATTATCTTCTTTGAGGTGAAGACGGGAGATGTCAGGGCAGAAACAAAGTCTCGTATTAAACAACAAGCGAGTTTCCTGAAGGAAAAATACCCTGGCAGCAAATTCTTCTTGATAGCGGTGCGTTACCCTGAAGAAGATACTATAGTTATTGATAACATTGAGGAGATAGTGTATGATTATCTTGTCGGTAGCGGTATTCCTTCTGACTTGGATGAGCTATCGACGCACACGACAATTGAAGACGTGGAGAGCATATCAATCAATAGCATAGAGATATCCAATGACAATATACTTATAGAATGTGAAGGTCGTATATGTGTTCAGTTGGATTATGACAATCGTGAATCGGATACCTCATTCTATATGTCATTCCCGTTTACAATGAAAGGTGAACTTGAATACAATGACGGAAAACTTGAGATGGTAGATATGACTGAATTCGAAGCTGATACGTCAGAGTTTTACGAATAAAAGAGCTATCCATCAATGATGCATCCCATCACATACATATTCTTATTAGGAAAAAGGCAAGAGATATGGAATCCTCTTCTCCCCATGGAAGAGTTGGTTAACCCATACCTTATGACTTTGGGTGATTTTCCGCAATGCATGGAGCATTTTGCTCTTGGCGTGGACTATTACTCTGGATTATATGGCTCAGGTAATCACCTAAGCTATATGGTGTTGTTTGTCTTTGAGGATACAGTGGATGATATAAGATTGGAAGCTTTTGGCCTACAGGATGAGGCTGCTGTGTTTTTCCTTTGCACAAAGGATTCTGATTGTTGCAAACACATTGAAATAGCTGTAAAGAAGATTCAACGGGATAATTACGCCTTTGTATGCCCAGAGGGTACAGGTTTCATGGAGGGGTGTGAGAATGTGTACCATGACAAAGAGGGTATCTTTAAGTTTTTGTATTCACTAGCACCGAAATATCTTGATTTCTCCAAATTAGATTCTCCTTTTAGTGTGCGATGCGAAGTGCGTGATATAGATAGAGGTCTATTCTTTTTACCTACCCGGCCTAATACATTTACGCTGCAACACATTTTCGGGAATTGGTGCTTTCCACACAATAGCAAATCGGACGCAGAAGAAGAGGCTCTGAAGGATGAAGCGGTGCGAGAATCAAGAACATTCAATCGGCAGCAGCTCATTCTGAAACAAATACAACAATTAGCTGCAATCGAACTACAGGCGGCAGAAAACATTAAAGACAGACATAGCCTTTGGGATCAGGTGAACGCACCACTCGTTATTACTTTGCCGTTCACTAATGCAGATATCAGGAAACAGTATGAATTGCATAATCAATTGGATGCAATGAAATACAAGAATGAAAGCAAGACGGTTAGAACAGTACTATCACAAGGCTCAACAAAAAACTACACCTTTAATATCAATGCTGAGAACAATCCCAATGGTCATCCTGTTGCCTATAAACTAGTCGTTGATCTTTTCTTCCAACCACGTAGTTACTTCCTGGATATACTGGGTTCTCTCCATGCTTCCTACCGTTTTTCACCCTATCTGAGACTACCTTTTTTGGGAAAAGATATAGACCGCCAGCTGTCGTTTGTCAATCCAAAGATCAATGAGAAGCTGATGCAGGGCACTAAACGAAACAGTATAGAGAAAGTGATGATGACAGTAGGAAAGGACATGGTGGACAGGACACTTTCAAAAGAAATGAAAAAGCATTTGAAAGAATATCCTCGTCAGATAGTGGCAATAACAGACCTGCCCATAGAATGGATGGATATTGATGGCGTTCCCTTGGGCTTCAGTCATGATGTATGTCGGATGCCAGAGACTCCAGTGGTGGGTAATTTGATGCATTATGTGATAAACGAAGCGGTTCATTATGACGTGCCCCGTGACATAATTAAGCATACGCTGGTGGTTTTTGGGACGCGAGAGGACGGATTTAAAAAGTATCAGAATGATGCTGTCGAGTTATCTAAACTTTTGGGTTTCGAAACCAGGACTTGCCTTACCATAGATGAACTTGAAAAGGCGATTAGAGAGGTCTCTCCGCAGTTCTTGGTAATTGATAGTCATGGTGGTGTTGACATGGATTTGCGACAAACATACTTGATGATTGGTGACGAGAAACTTTATCCTGAAGAAATCGCCATAAGAAGGATAACTGCGCCTCTAGTATTTTTATCAGCTTGCAATACCGCACCAACATATCATTCATTTAATACTGTAGCCAACGCTATGATACAGTCTGGCGCAATAGCGGTCACGTCTTCATATATGCCTCTATGGGTAAGCGAAGCATCAGAGTTATATCTAAGGATTTTACATCAGCTTTCGGTTGCGGCTGAACAACCATACCACAGAAATTGGTCTGCATTTATCAGTCATATGCTGAGGACATCCTATATGCATAGCGCATATAAAAATTATTATAGACAATCTCCCAAAAGCTTCGAAGAAATTGCTCATGAAACAGGTAAAGAACTAACAAAAAGCATGTTCTTTTCAATGAGACGTAAATTATTCTATCAGCTTAAATCAGGGAAAGTGATAGATGGAATAAAGGTTGATACGCGCAATGTAGTACCTCATTATTTGATGTACACAACCATAGGAAGAGCAGATTTGGTGAATTTTCAGTGTTATAAAGAGGATAAGTTTAGTTGAAAATGTACCTGTCAACACTCAAACTTTGGAATTTTAGGAAGTACAGCGAAGGTCCTGACGGAAAGCCTGGGCTTGTAGTTCATTTCCATGAAGGCGTGAATGTGCTTATCGGAGAAAACGACTCTGGTAAGACTGCCATCGTGGATGCCATCCGCTATGTGCTGCGAACCAAGAGTGGTGAGACCATTTATATGGATGAGAAAGACTTCTATATGAATGACAAACAGATTCGCACTAAAAAGTTGAAGATTGAATGTGTTTTTGAGGGAATTAATGAGGCTGAGGCAGCGCCTTTTCTTGAATGGATTGGGCTAACAAAGAAAGATACGGGTGTGGCATATTGTCTTCGCATGACACTTAACGCCACAATGCTTGAAGACGGACGTATATATCCCGTCGTGAAAGCAGGTATGGGCAATGAGGGCACTCCTATGGATGGAAAAGCCAGGGACTTGCTTCGAGTGATATATCTGAAACCTCTTCGTGATGCCCTTCAAGATATGACACATGGACATAAGTCTAGGATAGCCCAGATACTTCAAGCTCATAGTATTTTTGGCGACAATAAGAGGGATGAGGAAGGAAAGCACAAATTAGAAAAGTTGTATGCTGACCTAAAAACGGAGATTGATAAATTCTTTGACCAAAAGCAAGAGGAGGATGGAAAAATCATCACGAAGAATATTAACGACATATTGGTGAAGAACTTCTTGATGGTTGGTGAAAGGCGCGAGGCACAGTTGTCTTTGACAGGCAGTGAACTGATAGATATTCTTCGCCAGCTGGACTTGATCTTAGAGAACAACAAAAGTGGTCTAGGCTCGTTGAATTTGCTGTGTGTGGCTGCGGAGCTTCTATTGTTTTTAGAAGAGAAGCAGGGATTGAAACTAACCTTAATAGAAGAACTAGAAGCGCACCTACATCCCCAATATCAGTTGAGGATGCTTGATTATATAAGGAGTCAAGAGGACTTTGGTCAGTTTATCCTTACAACTCACAGCATTACGCTTGCATCAAACATACCTTTGGAAAACCTCATTGTCTTGAAAGAAACCAGTGTGTTTCCGATGGGCTGCGCATACACGCAATGTACTGAGGGCGACTATCTTTTCCTACATCGCTTTCTAGATGCGACCAAAGCGAATCTTTTCTTTGCAAGAGGTGTGCTGATGGTTGAGGGTGATGCAGAAAACCTGCTGTTACCTGCTGTGGCAAGAGTGATAGGTAAGCCTTTGCATGAGTATGGTGTTTCTATTGTGAATGTGGGTAGCACTGCATATAAACGCTACACAAAGATATTCCAAAGGACAGACGGGCAACAGATGGGTATTCCTGTGGCGATTGTGACCGACCTTGATGTTAGGAGTATAGAGTACTATCAAGACGACCCTGACGAAGAACGAATAAAGAAAATACTTCAATGCACGGAAAGAGTCAAGGGTGAACTTGCAGAAAAATGTCCGTCTGTGGATTTCAACGATCTGCCCGAATACATAAAGACCAAAGCAGAGTTGAATGACTATCTGCTCCCTCATAAGAAGGCCGGTGTTAGAGGAAAAGGAATTAAAAAAGAAGAAAGGGTGGCTGCAATAACCTATTTTGAGGAACATGCAGCGGCAATTACGGCAGCGGCAATAGAGCACGAAAGGCAGATAAAGACGAGCGAACTTGATGCTATCTATCCAGAAGGTGACATAAAGCTTTTTGCGGCTAAACACTGGACACTTGAATATGAAATAGCGAAAAGTAGTCTTTATCAGGAGATGGCAGCATCTGTTTTCTTGGCTAAAGCTGAGCAAGCAGGAAAAGAATTGACTGTAGAAGAAGCCAAGAAGCAAGCTGAAGCAACTTACAAAGATGGGACCAATGAAGCTGTCGCTTACGAGATATTCAAGCCTATCAATGATGGGACTGTGTCGAAGGCTATCGTAGCACAATACTTGGCTGCTATAATAGAAAGTGGTGACAGAGATTACAAAAACCTATTTGAAACGGACGAGAGTCTTGCGTATTTGACAAAAGCTATCAACCACGTAACCTCCAGAGCATGAAAGATAAGTTTGCTACTATAGACGAAATAAAGGCAGCGCACGACATACTATTACCTGGGAAGCCTGACTTCGAAGAGGATAAGGTCAAGGTGATAGAATCGAATGAATCGCGTGATATCAAAGCCTGTCCTGGTAGCGGTAAGACGACTGTACTGCTGGCAAAGTTATCCATCCTCTCTAATAGAATGCCCTTTGCTGATGGTACGGGAATATGTGTACTTACTCATACCAATGTGGCCATAGATGAAATCAAGGCTCGTTTTGGCGGGAAGGCAGATTTGCTATTTAATTATCCTAACTTTTGTGGTACAATACAAGCGTTTGTTGACAGGTTTTTGACGATTCCGTTCTTTAATTCATTCAGTGAGAAACCAATCGTTGATGTGAATGGTGAAAGAGCGGATGGTATTATTGATAGAGAGTTTAAAAAGCGTTTTCAAGAGTTTAGTAATCAAAACAAAAAATCGCTGTATAGTCTCGTTGAAATTGACAGATACAAACAAGGTGGCAAGGTAAACTGGGATGCAGTTCACGAGGAGATTAAGAAAATATGCAGGGAGTGCTATTATAACTATACTGAAAAGAAGTTTTACAGAACCTATGGGGACGAAAGAAGTATAGCTGCGGAATCAAAAAAGAACTCACCGAGATATTCTTTCTTACATGTGGTTAGAAGAGCCGCTGAATGGCAAGGAATCCTCAAATATGAAGATGCATTTGCAATTGCCACCGCCTATTCAGAAGTGTTACCAGCTATCAGAGAATCATTGTCGAAACGTTTCAGATACGTTTTTATTGATGAAGTTCAAGATTCGAGCCAATTGCAATTAGACTTGTTGGACGCTGTGTTTGATAGGGAGAAAACAGTTGTGCAACGATTCGGGGATGAATATCAAGCCATTTATAACATTGATGAGAATTGTGCTTGGGTACCTGTCAATGCATTGCCATTGAACGAGAGCAAACGTTTTGGCGAAAGCATTGCTAAGGTGCTTCGCACCGTTTGTATAAAGGACAATAAGGAGTTGCGGGGGAATAGAGATGTTGCCTCTGTTAAACCAGTTATGCTCGTTTATACGGACGCACTGAAAGTATTGCCGGCCTTTGCCCAATTACTGAGAGAAAAGAAGATTGGAGAGAGAAGTGTGGCTGATATTGCTCTGAATGAGAGAAAGAAAGACTCGTTGAACAGAGTGAATATCAAGGCCATAGGATTTGTAGGTAAGCCCAAACAGGCTGATGGTGAGTGGCTGTCGCTGCACAGATACTTCCCTCAGTTTGAAAATCAAACGACAGCCAAGAAACCTTTTGGTGAAACTATTACGTTGAATACATTTTTGCAAAAGAACGCCATTCAAGACAACCCTCAGGAATACCGTAGCCATCTATTGGATGCTCTTGTAACAGTTTTGGAAAGAGCAGATATAAAGAGAGAGAATGGTAGGCGTTATAACAAGACCACAATGCTGGAACGGATAGAAGAAGAGAAGTCTGGGCTGTATGAGTCATTGAAAGGAAAGTTGTCGGAATGGGTTCTGAAGATATGCAACTCTGAGTATAACGTGGATGCTGATGTGTTTGATAGCGTGAAGTCATTTGTCTCGTCAGATTTTGCCGCATTGTTTGGGTTTATGGCGAATATTGGAGCTGTGAAAGCCTTTTTGAAGAAAGAAGAGACTGCCTTTTATGAAATTAAAAAAGAGCAGCTGAGTGAGAATCTGTATCGAGAAGGTGAATTAGAAATAGAAGTGGCTACGGTTCATTCTGTAAAAGGTGAGACTCATGCCGCAACGCTATTTCTGGAAACCAAATACTATAAGTTTGAAAGTGAACATTTTGGCGCGCAACTTTGTGGAGAAGCATATAAACCACGCAGGGGGGATTCTCATGTGCTTCCTGCACTAAAGGTGGCATACGTAGCAATGAGCCGTCCTAAATATTTACTTGCCTATACTATTCATAAAGACAGATTTGACCAGTTGGATAGGGCCAAACTGGAGAAAATATGGGAGGTAAAAGAAGTGTAGCGCGAGGACCCAGACAAGCGAGCGACAAAATGTGGGAGGGCCTGAAGCGGGGATAATAATGAAGAATAGAATTTAAAAAATATAATTGTAGATTTTGTTATGAACATGAAACTTAGGAATATTCCTTTCTCTCCGCCGGATATGACGGAGAAGGAGGCTGCGGAAGTGAGAGAGGCAATTCTCTCGGGTTGGATTACTACTGGTCCTCGTACGAAAAAACTGGAGCAGCAGATTTCAGATTATGTGCATACGGACAAGACAGTGTGTCTGAACTCTGCAACAGCAGCACTGGAGATGGTGTTGCACCTGTTGGATATTCAGCCTGATGACGAGGTGATAGTGCCGGCATATACATACACGGCTACAGCATCTGTAACCCAGCATGTAGGATGTAAGCTGGTGATGGTGGATAGCCAGAAGGACAATGTGGAGATGGATTACGACAAGTTGGCTGCTGCCATCACGGAGAAGACAAAGGTGATTGCACCTGTGGATCTGGGTGGTATTGTGGCTGACTATGACCGTGTGTTTGAGATTGTGGAGGCAAAGAAGGGACTGTTTAAGCCTAACAATGCTTTGCAGGCTAAGATTGGCAGGATTGTGGTGTCTGCTGACTGTGCGCACTCGTTTGGCGGCAACCGCAAGGGCAAAATGGCTGGTGAGATTGCAGACTTCTCGTCTTTCAGTTTCCATGCGGTGAAGAATTTTACAACTGCTGAAGGGGGAGCCTTAACCTGGCATCTTCCCTTCGGGAATGATCCAGTGTTGGTTAATGGTGAAGGGTTAATGGTTCAAGGTTTAGATTATCTTCCTAACGTACCTAAGAAGGAAGGGGAGACTTGGAATGAGTTGTTGTATAGGTTGTGCCAGTTGTTCTCACTGCATGGTCAGAACAAAGATGCACTGGCCAAAACCAAACTGGGGGCATGGGAATATGACATCATAGGTCCTTGGTATAAGTGCAATATGACGGACATCATGGCGGCACTGGGTTTGGTTCAGATGGAAAGGTATCCATCAATCTTGAGCAGACGTTATGAAATCGTAAAACGATATAACGCTGCGATTGATGACCTTAACGATAACCTTAACGATAACCATAACGATAACCATAAGGTGGCTTATCTGAATCATATGGGTGAGGATCATTGTTCGTCACACCACCTTTACATTGTGCGTCTGCTGGGTAAGTCCCGTGAGGATGCCAATAAGGTGATTGAACAGATGGCAGAAAGAGGCATTGCTTGCAACGTGCACTATAAACCATTGCCAATGATGACGGCATATAAGGCACTGGGATTTGACATCAAGGATTATCCCAATGCTTATCATCTGTTTGAGAATGAGGTGACGTTGCCGTTGCATACAAAGCTCACGGATGAGGAGGTGGAGTATGTGATTAGCAACTTTGTGGAAATAGTCAAAAGTCTCTGATTTGTGGTATGAATTACCTAAAAGCCATCTGACAGTTTTGTTCGTACTTGTTTGTTCCTCAGTGGGGCAGCAAGCGAGGTAAGAAGTAAGATGTCTGAAGTCTGATAGGAGAAAATGTAAAGATGAAGAATTATCAGTATCATATTTTTAGTCCGTATAGGGTTTGCCCGTTGGGGGCACATGTAGATCATCAGCATGGATTGGTGACAGGTTTTGCTATAGACAAAGGCGTGGATTTGCGGTTCGATGTTCGTGAGGATAGCCTTGTTAAATTATCTTCACGAACATTTGAGGGCGATGAAGATTGCATCGGAGGCTGAACGAGAGTATATCGGACTGAACAACGGCCTTCTGGATCAGGCTTGGATACTTATTACGAGGCGGTTGAGAAATACGGAAAATAATTATTATAGAAACTAACTTATTATTGAAAACGATGAAAATTGCAGTTGCAGGAACCGGCTATGTCGGTATGAGTATCGCCACTTTGTTGGCGCAACATAATCACGTAACAGCTGTTGACGTGATACCTGAGAAGGTGGAGAAAATCAACAAAAAGATTTCGCCTATTCAGGATGAGTATATTGA